>JAAUXU010049933.1_pt1 | contig 35868 bp, 27 predicted proteins | sample 7278151 | NCBI WGS metagenome assembly JAAUXU01 (sample SAMN14350113, study PRJNA611818) | marine sediment metagenome | isolation source: surface marine sediment (1.8m) | place: French Polynesia: Moorea | collected 2018-08 | reverse complement strand
GTATAAAGGACCGAAAGTGTGTAAGCAGTACTTTTTCAGGTGATGGACAAAGCCCGCGGAGTACTGAGGGACAAGCGCTACATTTTGGCCTTCAGGGAATCATTGCCATAACACCGTTCTTTTTTTGCGTTTAAATTGTGCAGCGCGACTCGCGACAAGAGCAACTCGGGTCTGTGTCAAGGCAGCAATGACATTTTTTCCATTTGCACCTCTTTCATTTTGCAGAGATTATATCTTATTGGCCTCATAGAAACATCAACATATATATACTCAGCAGCTAAATAAACAGAGTATACATAGAAGTACCTAATATATTCAGTTTTAAAAAGAGCAGCGTAAAGACGCAGAAGTTCCAAAGACAGTGGAGCACACGACATACAATTTCGGTATGGTAAATTTGGTACGCGTATAATATGTACATACACACACACACAAGGAAGCTCAGTTCATGAGCACTTCCATCTGGACAAGCCTAGCGTTGGTGTCTCCGGGCATCCTGTACGGGATGATCCCCGTGAAGGTGAGCACAGCCCGGGCTTTCTCCCTCAGGCTCTGCAAGTGAACCTCTTGGCCTTGACCGCCTTTGGCGCGTTTGAACTGCGCGAACAGAATAGTCATGGTGGCAATGAGCAGATCGGGCAGGTTTCGGCGGACCTCGTCTTGCAGTAGGCGGAAGTTGGCTACCATGGGGTCCACATCGGATTGACACAATGGAATAAGCTGAAAATCATGAAAAATAGTGTGTGTTGGACCACCTAAGTGAAGTAGACGGGTGCATGAGAAGCATTAAGAGACTGACTTACCTTTATCTTGGACACAGTGTCCAGAGCCTCCTCGTGTTTGCTAGCGTGGAAAAGGTCGAAGAAGGTCATGAGATCAAGCAGAAGATAGAGAGAGGCAGTGGTTTCTCTGCTGGCTTTGGAGCCCAGGGTGCGATAGCGTTTGGCCAGAGATATCGCGAGCCCTCGTAGCCGCTCCCGGCCACCACCGCCAGCCGCCGCGGTCGGCCGCGCGGCAGCTTGAGCAAGCAGCTTGTTCACGATGGACGCGGCCTTCTCGTGGTCGTGAGCCAGATCAAACAGCGCCGCGGCGTCTGCCAACATCCCGCGTCGCTCACATTCACGCGCCACCGACGCCACGACAGCCTCGGCAGCCTCGCCGCCGTTTAGCAACTTGTCTACAAGTCCGGGCGTCCGAGTGCCATCTGCCGCAATCGACCCCAGCAGAAGCTCGAACTCTCGCGACTCCAGCACGAGTTCCGCGACACAGGCGGTAAATAAACTGTCTTCTCCCCCTCCCGCTGGAGCAGTCTTAACGTTTCTCAGGAAGTACAAGTACTGCAAAGCCTCCACCGGATCGCTGCCTTCGAATTTGCGCACATACAGCATGAGCAGGCGAGCCAGATTCAATCTCTTGGTGGGAGGCTTGTCGCTGGGGTCCTTGGATAGGATTGCGGCGTGGACGTTACCAGGGGTAAGGATGACACCGGCCTCGTTAAGTCCCAGGGCAATGTGGACTGCATGGGCGCGGAACCGTTCCACGCGAAACAAAAACGCCACGGCGGACTCGAACTGGCCGGTCAAGAGTAAGACCTGAAGTAAATTTTGGTTACTTCACATTCAGGAGCAGCACTGTTGCATGGACAGGAGCCCCAGGGGCTGACAATGTCCTTACTTGGAAGTAGAGCACTGGCTGCTCGAATGCATTAAAGTGTGCCTCTCCGTACTCCTCGCTCAACAGGGTCTGCAGCTGGGGCAAAATCAAGGTATCCACGTGGACCGAGGCCAGGGAGGACGACGTGTCCAAGCTGATGCTGTTGTTGGCATGAGCGTCTTCGCGGATCTGGGACAGCTTTAGCCAGAGGTAATCGTCCAACGACGAGGCCACCTAGAGAAGATGGTACAGAGGTACGGTACGTGCGCACATATCCAGACTTGAACACTTCCTCAGTCCTTACCTCGGCATGCTCGTCCGAGGGGTCGCACGCCGCCAGCACGCAGTAGACGGCACGCTTGAAGGGGTCGGTGGCGGCACGTATTGAGCGCCGATACGCTAGGCGAACGTGTGCTTCTGATTGAGGACTCAAGCGGCCGGTGCCGCCTGAGGACATCTCGGAAAGCAACCGCTGAACCTCTGCGAGACCTTGGCCGGCGTTCGACGCGGCCGTGACAGCAGCCTCGATATCGCCGCAGCGAAGACAGTGATAAACAAGAGCCCAAACGGGCACGCCCTCCACCAGACCGTCTTCCAAACCTATAAAAGAGCAAGGCAATAGGCGTTTAGTCACTAAGTCGGGTTAAAAAAGGAAATCATCGCAACTACAGGTGCATTATGCCTACGGGCTTACCTGGGGTACTGGCAGGTACTTTCAAGTTGACATAACTGCGGACGAGGTGAATAGTACCCGGAATCCCTCCCAGCTTCGCATCTCTCCTGTTGCTGAAGACTGTGCTTTGGAGGAAACGTTTGTTGGACTTTTCCAGGTATGTCCTAGCCCTGTTCACAATGGCTATCATGGTCGCGGCCTCCGCACGCCATTTGGCTACGTCGCCCAGAGAAGTCTTGGGCAAGTCAAGGAATGCGCCCACCATCTCCCATAGAGCACACGCCTCCTGGTCCTTCTCTTGAGGAAAGAGAGCTGCGAACTTCTCCGCTAGCTTCGCACCGCTGCCATGGCCGCCAGAAGACAAGGTTGTGTTGTGTGCCGTCACCACCGTGGCGTACGCGACCTCCAGATGATCCAGGGAGGAGCGGACGCCAGCGACGCTCAGCGTGGATTCGTGTAGTCGGCTGACTTCTGGACGGAGTGAGCGGCTAAGATCGTCAGCGGCGGCTCCACCCGCCGCCGCGCCCCCTCCGCCTAGGGAAGTGAGGATCCTCCTCTTCTCCGTCTCCCACTCAGCGGCGGCCGCGTCCCAGTGCTGTTTTTCGGCTTGTTCGAAGGTCTCGCGGCGAGTCTCCTCGATCACGGACAAGAGTGCATGTTCGCGCTCGCGGCGAAGGAATCCGGCGATATCCGCATCTCTCGTAGGTGCAGCTGCTGCAGCCTGGGCCGCTGCTTCAGGCGGAAGTGGTGCCGCCAACGACTGCAGGCGCTGCTGCAGGGCCGGCAAGTCCACGCCGCGTGAGCCCAAGAGAATCGCGGCCTTGGCTTCTTGTCCTCCCGGATCACGACGGCTGGTCTTTGAGAAGAGCCTCGCGCCGGCCTCCGCCAGCTGACCGAGGTTCCGCTCAACGCGCGGTAAATCCGAAGAGAGCCCCGACGGGTCGATCTCGGCCGCCAGCTGCTCCGCCTGCTGGAGCAGATCCGAGAACTCCGCAGCAGCAGACTTGGCCACCGCTGACCCCGGCGCAGGCGGGAACGACGCCATTGTCGTGAGCGTCACAAACGAGAGTTGTGGACGTGAAGAAATGGACCAAGATGATGTTCGCTCGCTTCGTTCGTTCTCTGAGCTTCGCCACCGCGCGAAGAAGCTGTTTGTTGTTGTTTTCTTTTTGCCTTAACCGCCGCACGCTGGTTGTGACCATTTCAATTCAGCCTTAAAGATCCCACCAAACTTCTTGTGACTTAGGATACCCCCCCCCCACAGGATGAGGCTCCATGCTCATCCCACGCTCCTTCCTAGGGTCACTTCTTTTCTATAGGACACACGGTATTTATCTGCTGTAGGAGGAGGTCGAGCCTGGATTTTTGCAAACCTGGAAGGATTTAGCCTGTGCAGTCATTAGGCCATTTTGAAAATGTCAACCTTGTTTTTGGGGGGTAGAAAATTGGCATTGCACGAGCTAAAACAATGCTTAAGTCTCATTTTTTTTTAAAACCGAAAATGTTTTTCTATGGTCACTTTCACGTCAAATACTGTCAAAGAAAAGTTAATACTGCACAGTCTAAGTGTGCTGGAGACTTCTTTTCTTTCTTTCCTCAAACATAAGTTTTGCTTGGATTGAGCTACAGAAGTGATTTACCCTTCTACGAAATGCTAAACGTTCCCCTAAAATTGAACTGATTTGCACATACCAGGAACTCTAGAACATCTCATTTTTGCACAATATGGAATCAGAGTTATGATCTGTAGAAGAGTTCACTGGATAAAAATTTAACCGTATTGTGAAATGATATAGTTATATATGGAGTCAGAGCGACCGACTCGACTCCTCCATCTTTTTATCAAATTCGTAACATGGTCGTCATTGGACAACTTGGTCACATGGTGTAACATGAACGTGGAAGGTCAGGAAGTCCCCACTCGAGCCTCCGCACTTCCGAGCCTTGGCCCATGCACTAACTCCGCAAGGTCGTCATAACGGACGTCGACTAAGTCGCGGCAGTCAAACACCACCGATAGTTTGTTCGATTCTTCCTTTTTGCCGTCCACCTCCTCCCCCATGGACAAGGAAGCCGCCATGACCGCAGTGACCAGCGAAACGCACTGCACGGAAGTCCGAGACCGCTTCTTCACCTTGAGGCGTTTCAGCTTGCCTAACGTCTTCCACTTACAGGTCATGAGCAGCCATTAATAAATAAGAACGGGCAATTCAGCCTCACTGGTCTACAGAGAACATAATTTTCTTCTGTCTGGTCACTCTCACAGTAGCGGTGATGTCGATGTCCATGAAGAACAAGCACGGTAACTACTCTTCATTGCTCGTAGCGTTGATCGTGGCCATGAAACAAATACCGTCCTGCAGATTGCCAAAGATCCTCCTTCCTCCTCTCTCGAAGGTCAGCCCGGAGTAGGGCACGTACGCGAGTTCCTCCACGAAGGAGCCGAAGTACTTCTTGAAAAGGATCCTGAATCCCGGAAACGTGCCCTGAAACAGTTAGTCCGGTGCATAAACAGATCAAAATTGGGTGACCTTTGGACACAACAACCGCATGACAATGACCACATGGAAGAAAAAAAAGTACGACCCCGACGTGACAGTTCAACCTAATGTAAGTGACGCATACAATAGCAACCTACAGCAAAGGCGTTGTAGCAGTTGGGCGGGAGATTCTGTATCAAAATTCTGATCATGTGAGTGGAAAGATGTCGCTCTCTGAACTTGTCCTCGGTGTGCTGCATGCCGGAGTACAAGATGACGTCCTTGTCGCCTCGCCTGAGGCACTCAGTCTGCATCAGGTGATACTGGAGCTGCAAAAGATGAAAAACATCCAAAAAGAACTCATTCTCATGCTTCTAGGGCTATTATTGTCCCTCACCTGGTATTGATAATCTCTCCAGATGTCTGCGGCTTGAGCATCTGTTTCGGCCAACTCGTTGGCGATCTGGCCACCAATGTTGAGCCATTCAAGGGCATCCACGGAGAACCTAAGCGAGACTGAAGTCCACACGGTCTCCGCAGAGGAATTTGGAAGTCCCCCTTACCTGGGATGTTGAGGGTCGACCCGAAAGAGACAGTTCAAGCCCACTGCAGCCAATTCGTCGGTGTAAGCGTCACTGAACAGGAGAGACACAGGCGAGGCGTCCACCAGAAGCTCTAAGATTGACGATACTTTCAGGGTCACATCCAGATAGGAGGCGATCAAAGATTCTCTATTCTCTTACCTAATTCTCTGTGCATGATAGTCCCTTCTCCTCCAGCTAGGTTCAGTGAGCTGGGCACTGGAGCCTTTTTGTAGAAGGTCTCAATCATGTAGTCCTTGGCCAACTTCCTTTCTTCTGCAGTGTCCTTCAAGGTCCTGATGGTCAGTCCTCGATAGTTCTGCATCAGGCTCGAGGAGTCAAAACCCAACGAGAGTCCTGGGGTCACCGGAACTCCCATCCTGCCCTTAAAGACACGGCCTGGAACGAGGAGAAAGTGACAAGCGCATACTGCAAAGTGGCGTTGTTGTGTTAGACATACCTTTCAGATAGTTGTACAATTCCTGACCACTTTTTCTAGGAAAAGTCATCTCGAGTCCTCCGGTGTCAGATCAATACTTAAGTTTATGTCATAGAACGTTTAAAACTATTGATGCGCCTCCGAGCGGCTTTGACGTTGTCCTCATCTGGACGGAGATGAAGGACACAAATGTTTTGGTCTTGAGCTTGACCCCTTGTACGTGGGTAGAGTACATGTAAATAAGCACAGTTCGCTGTGGCTGCATGAAGAAATTTCTGAGGCCGGCAGTCACGAAACCTTTATATTTCATGACGTTTACGACCCGAACTGTCATAAGCTTCGGTGTGCCAGTCTTATAAAGTAATAAGAAGAGATGGTCAAAAAAGTATTGAGACTTCGACCATATCTCGTCCTTCCAGGCGTCTACAGCACGTTTTTAATTTTCCATTTTCCATCTTTCGGCTTTCCTGGACCACTTTCCTCAGATCTTTCATATATATTCATTCTTTCTCGTGCATGCTGTGACACTGGGACAATGACTGTCTGCTGGGTAAGTGGAAGAAGTCATTCAGCTGGAGCCATTCAGGTCAAACACATTTCGAAGAAGCAGCTTGGACATGTGAAATTGCAACTGTTATCTGATGTTCTCAGGGGCAATGCTGAAGCCTGAGGCGATAACAACCCCATCCTTCTTTTCCTCCTCACCAAAGCTGTACTGACTGGTGTTGAATGAAAAGAGTCTTCTCCAAGTTCTGACGTCATGTGAAAGCGGTGAATACCTGCAGGACCAATTAGTGGCTCAGAGGAACCATTTTAGTGTATGGTTGTTGGATATATATACATATGCCACTCCAAAAGTAAAACGCCCATGGGTTAACAAAGTGGTAGAAACAACTCCAGGTTTTGGCGTCAAACAATCATTTTCTAAGCGTACCGTAAGTGAGTGCCCCTGCCAGTTATGAGCATGACTCACAGTTGGAGGTAAGAACGAGGCTGACGTCTTTGAGCCGGAGCCGAGCTTGACAGTTGAAGCTCGAGCTTAATACAAAACATGAACAGCTGCACACCAGGGAGGGAAAATAAGCTATATTCTAGTTCTCCTTTCCAGTGTCTCCGCCACTGAAGAAGTGGTTCAGTACTTTGCCCTCAAAGAGCACAATAGTGGCAATCTTGTGTAGGTACAATGACGAGTCCGAAAAAGATGAGCTCCAAACTCGAGTATTCGAGCCGCAGCCGCTCTGGCTCCTACCACTACTGACCATGTGTAAGCACATCAACTACAGATCCCGACTGTGATGAAGTTTCATGCCAATAAGTGACTGATTCATTAATACTCGACGACAACTTTTCACATTCGTGTAACTGCCTCGTCCTTGAACACCACTCAGACATTGATGGAAGGGGCTGAATGCTTGGCGTCTTCAGACACTTCATCCTAGGTCTTCAAATCAGCCTTCAAGCTGTCGGTTTGGCTGCGGAATTTTGAACCATCCTGGGTGAACGTGTGAGGGTCATTTCCATACGAAACAAGGAAGTTGCCACAATGTTCAAGTCCACCCTGTACTGTATTTCATGTATGTCCACGTCAGAACCGCGTAGTCGATCTTGCGGAGTGAAAAACACAGCGGTAGAGAAAAGAGACATCATGCCCGAAAGGAACGAGTGGGGTGAAACCGCCATTAGCCGCAAAAGATGATGGCAACAACACCCGCCTGCTATGCCACCCACCCACCTCCCCATCTGCGGCCCACTCATTCTACTCTACTCTTCTCTGCGGTTAATGGGCGTTGGATTTTGGGCGGGTGGAGAAAGAGAAAGGGGACCTCACGCCAACTTAACCCCAATTTCTCGGTCTCGCCACTGGGTGGGTACGAAGGACGTCAATTACGCCACGCTTAAGGCGCGCTCACACTGAGCAGAAGTGATAAGCCGTTGTCCTCAGACGTAGAGGAGCCTGCAGAGGCTAGGTGAAAAAGATGATTCTGTCGTTTGGGTATGCACCGGTTGCTCCAGTCAGTCGGGTCGATCGGGTCGAGTCGGGGCGTGGCATGGGATTGGCGTCCTAAACATTCTGCCTCATGGAATCAACTGAGCGTGTCCAATCAGCAGTCAGGGTTTTTCACAATTTTCCTCTCATTAAGCCGCTCACACCGGCAATTACGCCTGACCCGAGGGGGTCCGGGCGTTTAAAATACCTGGCAACTCCTCAAGGAGAGGAGGATTCTTCAGAAACAATGACTTGGTGGGCAGCAGCAGCGGCAGCAACAACAACAATAACAACACCCCCCTCTGGTCCATACAAGATGACATTCTGGATGACGACCTCCATGGGGAGGAACTACAGATGCGCAGCCAACCGCGTCATCGCTCTCAAGACCTTTTTCTGCTTGACCTTTGCCAGAATCAAGACCAGGGCTACTCTTTTTCTCCATTGCGATGTCTGACCAAGTGTACCTGCTTGAACTTACTAGATTTTGCAAGTAGGCATGCTACGGTGAGAGCTTTTCTTTCTCGTCTTCTGGCCTGTTACCATTGCGTATGGAGCAATGTGTGAGCAACCTTTCCTGTGATGACTTTGCAGAGGTCATATTGAAGAAAGGGAAAGCAGCTGGACTGGAAAGGTGCTCTGGTAAGAACGAAGACCATGAATTAGGAGTCTGTGTTTTCAGATAATCTTGCCCTACTTTGGCCAGACGATTTTCAACGCCCCAGACGCTCCCTCCTCAGCGTCAGCTCAGAGTCCTCTGGAATCACCTAAGCTTCCGCCACAACCATGAACAGTGCGCTCAATGTGGAGCATCAGTTGGACCAGAATGGGGCAATCCATCTGCCCAAACAAACATTAGCGACATCCATCTTTCAAAAAAATATGATTAGCAGTCTGTGAGATCTGGAGCAGCGTGAAATGTAGAATAGCAGCAGCTTGGTAAACTAACGAGCCCGAGACTAGAAAAATAAATAAATTTATCATTAGCTTTACACTTCTACCTCTGCAATTAGGGAAAAACTCATTTCATGGCTTAAATCTACAAGACCTATCCTTATTGCCCGCGTAGAAAAACCTGCGGGGGGGTGACTTGCAAGTAGAATAAGTGGCCTAATTACATAAATACTTAGTACAGACAAGTCGTGACTCCATTCACCCCTCGAGCGCGGCAAGGGTTGCCACCGCGACCACCCCATGGTCGGGTGGCTCATGGGCACGCGCGTGTTTTGCAGCGCAAGTATGCAGTGCGTGCCATTTTGGCCGAAAGTTTATTATCTCAGCAAGTATTTCCATCTCTCATTGCCTGTATGTAAGTCACTTTTGAGTGAGTCTGAACATAAAGCTAATGTGCCTTTGTACTTATTGATGAAAATCCGTCGAGGCAGCAGAAAATGCACTGTGCAAAAAGCCGGTGAGCGTGGGACAGCGTCTAGCGTGGCCGTGCCGTCCGGGTGCAGCGCGATGGTGGCCGTGTTGCACCGTCGTCGCGCTCACTGCAGTGTGGTCGTGGTGGCGTCAGCATGTTCTGTGCAGCGTATGAAGTGAAGTGATGCCCGTGGAAATTACTTACGCAAGGCAAGGACTGTAAGTCACTTTTGAGCGAGTCTGAACAATGCTAGCATGTTCACGCTCCAGATGACTTTGCCAATTGAGTGAAAGACAAGAAATTGCAATAGCAGACAAAGGTAGAGACCAATCCGCAATGAGTCAAAGTGCCGATTAAAACTTCAAGGGTGAGAAATACTGAGAAAAGTATGAATTCAATCACAAATTTTAGGTCTTGCCACAGCCGTAGCACTGTCTGAATATGTGATTCCAAAAATGCTATGTAGTCGAGGAATGCCCGATTGAGCCCAAACTTTAGGCGGTAACGGAAGACATATGGACCAAGACTCGCTCCACATTTCAGCTCAAAATTCCAACTTCACCTTGCAATTCAGCCTAGATTTCTCATAACCACCGAACTTCATTGCTCCACTTTTGTCTGCTACTGCGGAGAATCAAAATCACCAACAGAGTAAAAGTCAACCTTCAGGTATGTGGGGAACCGCTCTAAACAAGAATGCGGTACAAGAAGCAGCCAAAGACCTCTTGATTGTATGGTGATCACGGCCAAGTTCTTGAGCGATCTCAAGTACCAGGTATGGTTTTACTCCCTGCCAGCTTCTAACAATGCTTTTATTAGCCATCGTGCGCATAGCATATTTTTGCAGAATCCGTATATCGCATACATTCGTGCAGTTTGAAAAGTTGCAATCCGTGTCCTCTTATAGGAAGTAGCGAATGACCGCATTTCCGCAGATATTGACTGAAGCGCGAGATTAAGACCATAGAAGTGTTTTGATGGTGCTACCATTTAGCCGGTTTCTGATTTTTGTGACAAAGAGGCCGCAGGCACTAAATGCTGGTCGAGGTCGCCCGGATGGAATGCGGGGCAATAAGAAGCACATCCAGATAGGACGTGCGAACAGACGGGATTGTTGCTCATTGACGTCAAAAACCACCAAATGCCAGGTTGCACTCAGTTTGTTCTCTTTTCTCTCCGTCACACATTTAGCGTTGGTTTTTCCCGGAGAGAGTCAATAAACTTTCCATTTTCAATCAATTATGACCAGCATACAAAACTAGAGATTTCAGCTGCGACTTGTATGAATTGCGTGCAGTGCATTCTCGACGGATTTTCGTCAATATGTACACAGGCACATTAGCTTTATGTTCAGACTCACTCAAAAGTGACTTACATACAGGCAATGAGAGATGGAAATACGTACAACTGATATAATAAACTTTCGGCCAAAACGCACTATAGATACCAGCTGAGGTGTCCAATTTGCTGAGGTCATTTTAAGACCCAACTAAACTCTGTAAATGTTTGTCGATGTGTCTCTCTTACGCTTCCCCCCGTCCACTCGAGGTGAAGAATTAGCTTAGAAATCTAAAAAGATGTAAATCGCAAAAGATGTAATGAGGAAATTACTTGATAAAAATTGCACGGGATTCAGTTCAGAATTACTTTATCTGAGAAGAAATGGATTACCATTACTCGTCTACGTTATAGAGGCCCTTTGGAAACTGTAATCACGGGTAATTACAATCAATGCTAATTACCTAAATGTGGAATCTGGGCGCTGCCATAACTGGTCTATCGACGAATGGACAAAAATGGCAGACCTGCCATAGACCCAGCGGGACGGTCAGTGATGCCACAAGCCACGAATTCTTGGCAAGAAAACGAATGCCAACTCATCCATAAAGTTTGTGTACCACGTGTCTTGACTTATTCCGCTTCCCCCCACCCGTCTCTCCCCACCAGCAGCTCTGTTTCGCTTTTTTTGGCTCGACAAATGATCCAGCTGACTTCACGTGTCATCATGACTTGATTGACCGCGCTGTGCTGTCAAGAATACCCAAGTCCGCGTCCACGACAGACTTGACCCAGGGTCTTGTCTTGTACGCAGGACCATGTGTCAAATACGAGACCGTCTGCAGTCAACGTTCGATGCAGGCAATTCAGGAATGACTTGGCTGCGTCGCATTTTTTTCACTATTTTTCAAGGTTGTTATGTAATCAACGGGTTAATTGCGAAAAACACTCCGTGCGTAAGAAATCAATCTCAAACTTTTACTGCCCGTGTCGATGGCTGGCCGTATAATGACTTAATGCAAGTATATTTGAGTTATGGCCATTGAAGTTACAGATAGAGCGAAAAGCAAAACACTTCTTTAGTACGGAAAAAGAGAGGGGAATGATAAGGTTCAGGATAACAAAGTCTAAAAAAGCCAATCATAAAACAAAAATCCTAGCCTGAAAGGGGATTGGGCTAAATCCAAGACCCTGGTTTTACTCAAGGCACTAAAAGCCGTCGTAGAAGGACGCAAACATTTGAGCTGTCGATTTGGCCATTTCTGCTGTCACTGCCTTGTTGATGCTGACCTGGCCTGACCTCAGTGACAATGTTGGCGTCCAAGTGAGATACAGTCTTTGCGTGCATGTGCATCCACTTGATGATCAGTGATCGGCAATCACTGATGAGTCAGTGGTGCAGCCACGATAACATAATCGCAGCTTAACCCCTGCAACGTTGTCTGTCATTTGGGTGGTGGCGGCGGCACCGCCGGCATCCTCTCTGTGCGTACCTGGTGAGTGTCTCTGGGATGGGGTGGACTACGTTGGAGGGAGAGTTTTTCTGGCCCGGGGGCAGAGTTTTTCCCGCTTTCAACTCATAGGGTCGTGTTGTCTCTGCCAGACACTTCGAGATCAGAGTCAGTCATCCGGTCGTCTTGCCTCAGCCTTGTTGTCTTTTTCTTTTTTTTTTTTTTTTGCTGCGAGCGATCAGTGGACTTGCCTGTGTCTTCGTGTCTGGTGGAGAGAGCTCGACTCTGCAGGGCTTGGGGAAAAGTCTCTGACTGCAGATGTTTGTCAATGATTGAGAAGTAAGCATCTCTCCCGCATTTTTGCCCCCAGGGGGAAAAAAAGCTCTGCTTCAAGGTGGAGGTCACGAATCTCCAGCTTGCGTGGGGTCTCAGGTCCGTGGTCACAGATGGGGGTGATTTTTTTTGCTGCTGCTATTTCCTGATCTCAGTCGTGAGTTGAAGCCATTGGAATCGAAGTCGTTGCCGCTGCCCTCGGTGGTGTGGTCGCAGAGGCACCCGTTGCTGGAGCCGCAAGCGAAGAATTGGACGAAGGTTTCTGCTTCATTTGATGGGAAAGGAATGCATCATCCCGTGTGGCCAAAATCCATCCCTTTTTCTCTGTTGACGTGATCCGAGCAAAAAAGAACCCGCCCATGTTTTTGGGGCGTTTTACGCCCTTCCAGCCATTCTGCGGCCTGACAACTGACATTTAAACGGAATGCTTCAAAAACACGAACATCATGATGGAGGTGGCGTTGGCGTTGGCCCTGCCAAGGACCTCGGAACCGAAAGATCGACGCAGTCGGGGGGACTCAAGACGGGCCAAGCGTCACCCTATCCGCTCTCTCTCTCTCTAGTGCAGCTATTTTTTGTTTGTCTCTTTATTTCTCCAAGCAAGAAACTTTCTAGCAATTTCCTCAACTGCGGAATCCGCGTCTTTTCCTCCTTCCCCTCCTGCTCCAGATGACCCCATTTCTACGTCTCCGAGAGGATCATCTTTTGCCGGAGTTTTCATCCGTCGTGGGAAAATCGGCTGCCGAGGCCTCCAGAGGAGACATGTTTGAGGAAGGCAAGATGTCCAGATCACTTCTCGTCTCTCCCGTCGGCATCTCCGTCCTGTGAAGTCTCTCATGGGACGACAAGAGCAGCGCTTCCCCGTGCAGCGCAGCTCTTGGTCCAATGGGAAGTTTTGGGTGTCTGGATTTGGGGGCCTGCCCATTCCTCTCCCGCTCCCACGTCTCCTCCGGGCTGACCCAATTTCTACGGTGTCGCTAATTGAAAGTTGACTTTCGCGCTCGCTGCTCACGGTTTGTTTGAGCAATTAAGACCGCTTTGCTGCCTCTTCTGCCGCCATTTTTGAGCACCATAGATTGGCGGGAGACTCCACCAGAGCGCCCGGAGCCTCGCAACCTCCGTGTATATGTGGTGGTGGGTGCGCGGGGTCCTCTTCCCTCGTCAGCACCGAGTTGCACCGGTGAGAAAGCCCCGTTTTTGGCGCGAGCTGAAAAGATTATTTTTTCCTCTTTGAAATGTCGCTCGCTCGCTCGCTCGCTCTATGATGGCACCCGTTTAGTTTACCTGTTGTTGATGATGGGTCGACGCTCACCTGAGCTGAGTAGGAGGGGGCGTTTTGTGAAGCCCCCCTTGTAGTACTACGACCAGAGGAAGGAGGAGGAGGAGGAGGAAGAACAACTCGGCCAACAAACCCTGCTATGTTCTACTCCTGTAGTAGTAACGACGCGAGCGCGCTCGCGCGCTCCCACCTCTACCACCACTACGACGACTACTACGACGACGACAGCAAGAACGAGCGCGCGCTAAACAAAAAGTTTGGCTTCTCTCTGGACGGGGAGAGACGAGCGACGCTGTTAACTCGACTCAACAGTTGCGAGTGAGCTGCACAGGCGAGACGACCACGCGCGTCCTCTTCTTGTGAGTTCTTGTGCTGATCCGGAGACCAAGAGTGGATCGGATCACCAGTGAAAAGCCACGTTGTGACTGCGGAGAGAGGCGATCTCACTCGTGAGGTGCATTTTCCTCGTGTCAACGCGTGACAACGACTTCCTCGTGTCAAAATGAGCCGCTGGACGCTCACCATGATAGTGTTTGTGTTGTGCCTTTCCGGTCAGACGCTGGGCTACAACCCGTGGGCTTCAGAGCACCTCACTCCAAGGCTCAGGGTCAACTACCTCAGCCAGAAATCAGGTAGGAAGAGGAAGAATTTCCAGACAATTTCTTGATTACTCCAGGCTTTCATTTTTTTGCTTTGTTTTTGACGTGGACGAGCTTTAAAAAGGCAAAAAAACACCTGTTTTGCTCTGTCCTTTCACGAAATTAGGTTTCCTACGAATGAGAGTTCGTTTGGGCTCACTTTTCCGACTCTCAAGCTGCTCAGGATGAAGAATGCGCAGGCAAAAGAGAGAAGTAGAAGCTCTGTTGACTGGCAAAAACGGAGAAAAAAGTCAGCTCTGCGTACACAACATATGAGAGGACAGCAAAAAAATATCCCAGCTTGTGCGTACTAATGGGTGAGGCTGGGAGACGACGACGACGACGTCGTCGTCCATGTGTTTCTTGGCAGGAGAAGCTTTCGAGATCACGACTGTAAACACGCCTTGACTTTCCGCCGTAGTACAAACGACTGACTGACTTTCCTAGACATGAGTGATTGAAGCTCGCTCAGTCATTAAGTGAAAACTTTTTTCTTCTTCCTCGTCGAGTGGGTAGAGACACGCCAGGTCTCAGTACTGGGACTTGAAAAACGGCGAAGTTCATGACACTTCGACAGAGCTGCCACATTCGCAGTGAATGAGATTTCCTGAAAAACATGATTTCTTCCCCCTCCCCCCTTCATTTACTCCCCAGAAGTGTTTAGTTAGGTAAAAAGCTACCTTGATGGCATTCCTAGGGTCGATTGACGTGCGTGCTCACGCGCCGACGTCGTCGTCGTCGTCGTCGTTGTTGTTGTTGTTGCTGCAGCAGCTGCTGCTGCTGCTGCCGATGCTACTTCCCCCTTACCCCCACCTCATCCCCGCCCCCAATATGTTGTACACGGTCGCTCGCATTAATCTCTTCCCCTCCTGTAAGACTGAGAAATTCACTCTCTTTCTCAGCGAGAAATGAGCTTTCGTGGTGTGAGCCCAAGTCTGGATGGGACACTTTCCAGATCAGGCAAATGGTCATGCATCAAAATGTGTCAATACTTATCGCTCTCACAGGGCTTTTGTGTGCCCGAGGAGACGCTTTGAAAGATCTTTTTTAGCAGAATATCCCGCAGCTTTTGTTATAGTTCGTTACTGTGTAGACCTTGTAATTTGAAAGTATCAAATTGCTTGTGTGCTGAAATCAAGACACCCCTGTTCGTCGGTCCATGATTCATGGTGACGTACAAAGTAGTACAAAGTCCTGGACAACTTTTTTTTGTCCTTTCACTTATTTTGGCTCTTTTTTGGGGGAAAAAGGACCACGAAGCAGTCATGACCTGACTCAACGCCCAAAGTATCGTGAGCAAAACATCAGGTTTTGCAGCGCCTCCAGCACAATGAAAGATCCACTTGTTTGCTAGCATGAAAATCGCCTGCACTGGGCTATTACGGCATGATGTAAAGCCCCAATTTTCAAGCATATTGATCGAAAGCTTAGAACATAACGAGGTCGTTGTCGTTAAAGGGTTAATTTTTGCCACACATGCAACGAAAGAGGTGCAGAAAGGCCCACCCAGCCTCGACCCCAACCCTACCCCCACCTCCAGCTCCAGTCTCAGCTCCAGCGAGCAAAACTATTATTTCCATCAGCGTTATTAATCTGTTGTGGAGAGGAAAGAATTGGGCTTATCTGATTTTGCCCCCGCGCCTTAATTTGCATCAACGTTTGGGGGTCTGGAAGAGGTAGAAGTTCTTCTTATCAGCCACAAGAAATACTGCGTACAGTACAGCAGTGAACGGCAACAGCAACAGCAACGAGCATCCTGCCTGCATTTGCCAACAGCTCTGCCTTGAGCTTTTGTAGTACCTGAGCTGGACTATTGAGAGAGAAAAAAAAGTTGGGCCATGCCCAAAAAACCCTCACTTAAAGGCTCCTTATCACTTTTAGGACGAGCTCGCTAAATACTTTATACACTTCTGTCCTAACGAGCATTCATTGATTGCTCCATTAGAAAACAGTGTGATTCATTACACACTGTGATAACAGCGGTTTGCACAGTCACATTGCTGACATTATGGAGCGCTTAGAGTCGAGCTGGTCCGGCAGGATTGCAGCGGGGAAACACCCACGAACTGAATGCTTTGGTGGAGACCTCCCAGTGCAGTGCGAGTCATAAGGAAGGGGTTCTTTGACGCACGCGATATCAATACCGTAAGAGCCAGCCTCAGCCCAGCACACTTTGCACGCGCCCACGCACGTTTTAATTAAAGGTGCGAGATTGACTTATCTGGACAGGGGATCAACGGCGGTTCACGAGCTCGAGTACAAGCGCGAGTACAGGCGCAACCACAGGCACAACCTCAGCCACAGGCACGACCACACTTGTTTGTGGAGGCGAACAAGGAGGAGCCCCAGGAAGAACGAGCAGCAAAAACCCCCCACCAATCGTCTCCAACTTGTTTCTTGGAGAGGGGATTCAGCACATTTGCAAACTATTTTAAAGGGGTGCTGCAGACAGACTGTTGCGGCTGTGTATGACTTCATCAAGATGCTTGACGTGTATGAGGAGTGCCACAATGACTTTTTTTGTAGTTTTATTGAAAGAGAAGCTTTTATTTTACCCCGCCCATCGGCAGGTCGGCAGCCAACGTGATTGGCATCGAGGAGGAGGAAGATCTTTGGGCCTGACAAAGCCAACTTCTCGTTCTTACTTCATTCATCGGCCTCGTCAGATGTGGACCTAAGTGACGTCGATATTAAAGCAACACTTCTTGAGCAGTCGACGTCTTTGCCCTCGCACCCCGCAGAAAGAACTGACAGTTACAGACAAGCGCACTCACCTAACCTAGTACGCAATGAAACAAAAAGTCACTTCTGCCCCCCCCCCCTTGTTTTCTTCTGGATGTATTGAGTTCTATACGTGAAACATCAGAACGCTGCTCAGAGTGGCTGGCAGTGGCAACTGCGGCCGGTTGCCTTTTTGGCACCAATCGGAACGTGGTCATGGTCAACTCCCCGTGCTGCACGTTGAACGGGCACCTCCATATGGACCACGGAGACGTTGCTCTTTGGTCAGCAGATCCGCCTCCACCCAGTCATCATTCTCCTTATGGGAATATGAGAGGCCTAATTTCAGGCCCCGCTCCGCTGAAACAATTCCACTGGGTCCTTTTTTTTTTCCTTCTGCCCTTTTGTAACGTCTTTAGAGCAGAGCCAACACTGTGCAGGCATCATTTTTACCCATAAGCTGAGTGCACAGGACCTATAAAGCCAGACCGTGCAATAAAAACGCACGTTAAACAACGTGTTGCTTCTGTAGCTTTGAACGAGAGGGGGGAAAGAAAAAAAGTAAAGGATATAAATGGGCATGTCGATGCAGGTGTGGAGGAGAATCTTAATGGGGCCCCCTTCTCCATTGATTTTTGAGCACACGATGCATTTTCTGCCGACAGAATGAGGAGAGCCTTGCAATGAATTGCGGGAAAAAAGCCATTTTGGTGGCAATTTCGTTCAATTACGCTAATAACAGCGACATTTCGTGTTTGGTTTGTTTGGAGGCCTCTTTTTGGTGGGCCTTTTTTTCACCTAACAGTTTCTGTGTCAGGTTGGCTTTTTGCGTTGTCAGAGGCAGAGCTTTTTATAGTCCTTTTGTTGCTGCTCTCGCTAATTTGGCGTCACAGAAAAAAATGACGCATTCGAACAGCGAATTCCGGGGACAACACCCGAAATCATAATAGGCAGAAATAATCGCGAAAAGGTTGAAACAATCGTGTGTGAAGTCACGTAAAGATTGTTGCTGGCAACACAGCGTGTTGTCCTATGAGTGTTGAGTTCGCCATTCAACCCAGGAGGGGGGGGGGAACCACCCCAGGCCATTGTTACACAATAAGAAGTGGCTTTTTGGCAGGAGGATCTTTACGGTGGTCCTGAAAAAGGAACAAAAAAAACCACCATGAATCGCCCAACTTTGGACGCAGTTGTGAGGGGAGCAAGATGAAATGCAATCCTGTCCTCCCCCCTCGACCAATTCACACCGTGAATGTTTGTCTTGCTCAGTGGAGAGATATTCGATCTGGGCATGAACGACGTTGCATCACTCACATGGGTCACAGAGAGGCTTCAGATGAGTTCTTCGATTTACTGACGACAGATTAGTACAGCTGCTCCACGGACTTACAGGACTTAGGAAGAAAGCCAAGCTTATTATGCTAATCATGCTTTTTTTTTTACTGTGTCGCCGAAAGATGAGACTTCAATTTTCAACCTGGAGAGAGCGAGAGCGACTGTTTTTCTTTTTTTTCTTTCTCCAGAGTCATCTCATCCTACTACTATGTGTACAAGTAGTTCAGTCATTTGACCTCCCTCAGCCGTTATGTACAATGTTCTCTCTCTCCTACCGATCGTCTCTTACTTAATCTTGGTCGGTGACTATTTCTTTTTTGTTGTTGTTTTGTACGTTTTTGCTGTCCAGATCCTGGACTGCCATCTTTTTCAGCTCGTGGCTCGCATGTTTCATTAAAAGTTGTGCAGAGCAGCTGCGGGCAGACGGTGAAGGCTTGGCTGGCCGGGTGAGCAACAACAATGGAACAACGAGGGCATCATCATGCAAGCAGCGTTTGTAACCCCCTTCATGCTTTTTTGATGGATCGATGGGGGAAAAATGTGTGTTATCAACCTAGCATCGAATACCAATTATATTAACTAGAGAGAGTCGAGTCCACCGTTGGTGGGCTATGGCTTGAGCTTGGCTGGGCTTGAGCTGGCTCAAGCTCAGTCGCTGCCTCCTTGAGGGCTGAAGGAATTGATTTTTCATTCTCCCCGACATCCATGTGGGAATTGAGAAGAAGAAATGGCGAAGAGATGCCATCAATCGCTTATTTTATGACGACTCACAGAGAATTGGAAGTGCCAGGGACCCGAGACGCACGCACGCAGCTTCCATTAGGGTTTCAGCTCACACATTCGTGCGGGAAAGTTCGGGGAAGAAGTGAAATCGCTTCTCATTATGCAGAAGATGCCGCCGAAATGCGAGGAAATTCCAACCTTTTTCTCTCTCTTAAATAAGCATATGTGAAAAAGCACCAAAGAGGTCAAAGTGTATACATATCTTCCACACTCATACATGCGAACATCGACAAATAAATTAAAAAACAAAAAAGGAGGCACTGGCTGGGGGTGAAAGTTTGTTATTTGCAAGTGGCGAAATGTTCGTTAGGAGATTTTGTGCTACATATTTTATTGGAGAGGTGAAAAACAATACGAGGAGACAGGGAGACGCATACAAAGTTGCCTCATTTTGGGTGCTGCGTAGCTCATAATGGCTCGAGTCAGACCCAACAAAGACTTGACCTCGCTTGAGCGAATTTTCAGCGTCAAACTTGAACAACTCATCCCTTTTTCTTCTTTTACTGGCGCCCAAAAAATGAGTCAAAACTCCTTGTGCGTTTATCCCCTTAATTTCCTATTCAACCTCACCCCATTTTCTATCTTCTCCCCCCCCCCCCATTCCAAACTAACATGAAACCGGTTGTGCCCAAAGCGTCAAACGCCCAACAAAATCTTCCTCAAACAAAAACAGGCGCGCCCCCCCCTTCCCCAAAAGACTCTGAAGCACCGTGTGAGCCGCCAAAAGGCCGCGCACGAGCGGCCGCTCCGCTCCGGCCGCCTCATACGCTCTCTCTGGCAGCGTCGTCAGCCCTCGAGGGTCTGAAAAGTGAAGCACCACAACAAGGAGAAGTACTCGGCTCCCTCCGGGCAAGAGACGACGAAAATATTCGTAATTACCCCATCCGACTGAAGATTATTATGCACTCGCTGATGGCTTTTACACACACACCCTTTGAGACCTCGGATGGACCCTAAAACGCTTGTTTGCGTGGAGTGAAAGGAGGGGAGGAAGACCCAAGGTGCCTCCGTCAGGAAGAGCACTTGGAAGCATTATGCTTATCGCAGACGTTTTGCAACTTATATGGGGGAGAACAAGTTTTTTTTTTCGCAACAATGCATTTTTTTTGGCACGCTCGCAGATTTAATTACGGAGAGTTCAGTGAGTAGGAGTCTCTTTGGCGACCGAAGACTTTTTCCGTAAGCATCGCTGGAATCCAGAAGGTGTCAAGGACAGTTTTGACCCATACTCTTGACCAGAGGGGAGACCCAAGTGGGGATCGCCAGAGGCCGATTTTCCCCCGATTTTCTGGCTCGGGTCTGGTGGGAGGGGGGGAAATTATTTCTCTTCCCTTGGAGAAGTCGCACGTAACTTTTGCAGTGCAAACTCTGCAGTTCTGGACCTTGAAAGGAAGTGTGGGATACGCAAATGCAGACTTGGATGTAGAACTTTGTTATCTGAAAAGTTTCTGACCTAAAAAAGTATATATACACTTATATATAGTGAGTAGTTATACTGTACCTAATTTGGCGAGTCCTCCAGAACTGCTGGAACGAAACCGCTGCCTCTGTTGCTCTCCTATGGACTCCAATGTCTGCTGCCAGTACAGAACATAGAGCAACGAGGAAAAAACCGCACGGTTGCTTCGTTCCTTTGTCCTCTTTTTGTTAAGGGAGGAATGAGTTTGGATGTCAAACGTTTCTAAATGATGAGATGTCTATGACGTCAATTCAGTCGTACAATAAATGTGGACAAAAAAAGGTGAAACTTATTGATGCATGCAGCAGTGGAAGAAGGAGTAGCTCTCTGTCGATCTGTCAGAGGAAGATGGAGACGCTGCTGCTATGTAAAGAGTCCATTTTAATCCATGCGCGCCACGCTAGCTTATCGCGTGATTGACGACGGAAACCCCGCCAGACGATGCTGTCGGACACGTAGATGGCGGCGGGGAGGGCCAGGGCCACGCCCCACCACGCCGTCAGAGGTGCCACCGACCACGAGTCTCATGCCCACTGATCGGATAAGGAGGGAAGAGAAAGCTCTCTTGGCATAATTCTGAGCACATCCAATTTTCACTGGCTTGAGCTTTTTTTGTGGCCAGAGAAAATTGGCATTGGTCAGCGATCATGATGATAGTGGTGATGATGGTGATAGCGATGATGGGGCACAACTTCCTAGATCAGAAACGCCCAACTTTTGGGCAGTCGATAATGAGCGGAAGGATAAGAGATAAAGTGAGTCGACGACCTGATCAGATGGAGCTCAAATCAGTTCGGAGCTTCTCAGTTTGTGGTGTCTCCTTCTTCATGGCTACGTGGTGCGTCAGAAAACCTGTCTCTCTGTTGTTGCTGACTCACCCGGTGTCGTCTTCAGGTCAGACGGAATCACGGACTGTTGACCACAAGACGACGGCGGAGGCGGACGCGGAGGCGGCCGCGGCCGCGGCCGCCACATAAGAAATGGCAGAGGAGAATTCTTTTTTTTTTCTCCTTCCATTTTTCTTGCTGTCCAGTTTGGGGGGTGAGAAACAAATTGCCCTCAGTAGTCTCGACGGGAAAGCTTTTGTCTCTTATCTTGATTCACTACTACTTTTTTTTCTATTTCAAGGGTTTTTTTATCTACTTGTGTCTCCCCAGACAAACATCTGAGTGGTCCCATAGAGTCCGCCAAGTCTGATCTTGCATTTATCCCGGAGCCTCAGGCCAGACTAGACCGGGCCAGGCCAGGGCAGTCAAGAGTGGAGTAATCAGCACCCAAGTCTCTGCTATTGGGCTGATCGCTATCACCAGCTGTCATTTGAGGCCAGAATTGCCATTGATTATGAAGTTTTGAGGATGTTAACCAGCACCATCATGGGGTGGATAACACTCAATCTGAAGAAGTGATCTGGCTGGCTGGAGGTCGAGTGTCGCTCTGTACATATATGTACAGGGTGTGCCCGCGAGTCGTTGTGCACCGCTCGGCTTTTTTGCCACCTGGTCCGGGCTACTTGAGACAGCACTTTTGAGACAGGCTGTTTAAGGCCCGCTCGCCACTGGGCGGACTTCTCGTAGGTCCGGTCAGGTCTGCAAGGACCAAAAGTGCTCGTGTAAACGCTCCCTTAGCGGATGCAGCCAAAGAAAGAAGAAAAAAAGAGTTTTCGTCTCATTAAAATACTTACAGGGGTTTCGCTGATTGGATGCGGGCGACCGGAAACACATTTTGAGCGTGCGAGAGAGAGAAAACAGGGGTTGACTGAAGAATCCGATCTCTTTGCCATCCTGTAGTGGAGCCATCAACACTTTTTCAGCTGAGGTGACTTGACAAGTTTTTTCTCTCTTCCTCCAAACTGGGGTTGCTCTGCTCTGCTCTGCTCTGCTTTACTCTACTCTGCTCTGCTCTGCTCTGCTCGTGTTGTGTGTTTTGATGGCCGATTTCCTGTGCATTCAGCTTTAATTGACCCGAACAAAGACGTCAAATTCGTTCGTTATCGTTTCCCAGAAACTTTTTCTGCTAAACATCAATCAAAAGACAAAAAGATCCAGTCCAATCCGTGACTTGGATTCAACCCCTTCTTCTCCACAGAGGGTTTTTTTTTGTTCTTCTTCAGTTTTAATCCAGCTCTGATTGCGTCTAAATAAGCGTCGTGACGAAATCGGTTCCGCGAAAAAAGAACCGCGCGTTAAATGTCACATGGCGCTCCGAGCATCCATCAAAATGTACAGGTGAAAAAAGCTGCTGACGTCGTCGTCCGCGTCGTCGTCCGCGTCGTCGTCCGCGTCGTCGTCCGCGTCGTCGTCCGCGTCGTCGTCCGCGTCGTCGACCGCGTCCGCGTCCCCGTCCTCATTTCAAAGGGTGGCTCCAGAAGCTGGAAATCATCTCAGGCATTTGTTCGTGACAGCAGAAGTGGCGCACGCAACCAGAGCTGAGAAGATCCAATGTCAATCGACAACGGTCTCGGTCTTTCCCAGAAGGAGGAGATGAAAAAAAAAGGCCTCGGGCTCCCTTTTGCTCAACCGCTCATTTTGTTGCTTCTTCCTCCTGGTGAAATGAGCGTTTTGAGTCTCTTTGAACTGCAGCCCCCAAGATCTTTGTCTTCCTGTCAGTCGATGTAATCGCTTCATCGCATCGATCTGGAGCTGCTTACGGAAGTTTGCCTGACCCGACTGAACCCGACACCCCGCGTGCCCAAAAGAAGAAGAAAAGTTGTCGCCCCGGAGAGCCGAAGCCCCATTTTCACGAGTGGCGGAGATTGCGGGAAAGAGAACTTGATCGCCGGCGAGCGCGCCCGGTCCGTGGAAGCAGCTCCAGTTCCGCGAAGCTCGAGCAGTGCATTATTCGTTATTCGCCCCGGATCTCCGGAATTCCAGCTCTGTTTTTGCCTGACTGACAGAGAGATGACACGGGCGATTTCTCCCCGAGAGTCCGAGGAATTTCGTCCACATCCTCCGGTTTCCCCGGTACATTTCTTTTGCCGCCCGCCCCGAAAATACTTTTCAGGGGGGTGAAACAACGGAAAATGTGCATCTGGGTGGTGAACGAACGCGGACAGACAAAAAGTCGACTTCTTGCCCAACTTTTGTATTAGGTGAGATGATTTTTGTAACAGCTTCGACAGTTGCTTTTTGTGTATCTGTTAGGAACTGAAGTCTCGGCATTCCAACCCTTGTCTTGTTCCTTCTCTTTCCGGGAATGTGAAAAATGCTTGTCTTTGGACACCTCAGAGCTGTTCTTCCCCTCGCGCAACAACGATACTTCCACGAGGCCCTCGAACGTCATCAAGGAAAACTTCATTGCCTCAACTGACCATATTTTCATCATTGCAGGTATCCAACCAAGTCCTTTAGATTCTTCATCTCCTCCCCCATCTCTTTTCTCATCCCATCGATATTCTGCACACGAGTCCGCTTTCACCTAAGAAAGAAAGGGAAAGCAGCAGCGGGGGCCTGGCGCACTTTTTGAAGGGGCCTCTAGCTAGGCCTTAGATGGGCCTAGCCTGGAGGAGCATGAAAGCCCTTCTCGTCCTCTGGGGGAAAGAGGGAGGGGGGGAACTTTGCCTCTACAATAGTAATTCTTGGAGGAGGGACGAGGGCAGAGGGGAGGGAGGCTTTGCTCACACGTACGTCTTCGTTGTCCCTAAAGAAAAGGGGCCCAAGTAGCAGGATTTTCTTTGTGCACCTCAATTGCGCGCGTGCGCCAGCTCCACATCGAGCCGCAATTTGCAGCATTGTGTGATAAAAGAGATGCGAGATTCTATCGCGCTTTGTGACGCGCAGTGTTTGTTGTAGTTAGCGCAGCGCGACCTTAATCAGAAGAAAGTTCTTTCTTCATCCTCTAAAAAGTTACTCCCCCGGGGCCAAGGAGGGAGGAAAGTTGCTTTTTGCTTTACTGCGTGGGTGTGAAAGTCGTCAGACTTTCTGTAGAATTGGAAAGAGTCACTTAGTTGCTGCTCCCTCGTTGCAGCGAACACCTTGTACACGCACTTTGCCCGGCCATTTCGGCCACCGGGAGGACTTTTCTGCGCACTCGAGCCCGACTGCGCTGCCTGCCAGGGCGGTCGCTGCACTTCTGCTGGGAACTGCAGATGCACGACCCCGCTAAAGACTTGACCCCTGCGTGTGAGCCACTGAACACACCAGGAAGCAGAGAGAGAGATGCTCATTGTCTTTTTTCCCCCCTCCTTCGTCCTTCATAAAAGAAAGATAAGTAAGGTGAAACTGACTGGTCAAACAGGGTTTTTCGACGGCGGGAGGATATATTCAGCCAGTTTTTGTGCCTTCTCCAAAAGGTCCAGGGGATGCAGTCAAGATTTCGCTGCTTCCAGCATGGAACAGGCAAGCATGGGACAAAAATCCGTCATATGGGGGGAAAAAATGGGAAAATAAACTCACTCACCTGAGATGGGAGAGTCTGAAGTGTGTGGGCATTTTTTACCTTGCGGTTTTTGTCTCTGGAAGAAAAAACACGAGGCCGAAACCGGGCCAGTTTCGGCTTCATGTGGGAAATGAAACTGTGCGTCTCAGATAGGAAAAGTCAATTTGCAGCAATCCAGCTGCTATTTGTGGTTAGCCAACGCTGTTCTTTATTGTCGAGTGCGAGAAGAAGGAAAACACAAAGGTGCATCCGACTGTAGGAGCATTTTCAGACCTGAACAGATCTGCCCAGACCTGAGGTCGGTCCTGATCGGCGACAGATTGACAGTTGCCCATTGGAGTCTGGCCGAGTGCGGACGGGACTTCTCCAGGCGTCCAGGGCAGCAAAGCAAAGCAAAGCAAAGCAAAGCAAAATGCAGACTGATCTTGCCCTTTTTTTGTCGCTCTCTCAAGGAAGAGAAAATGGTCCGCTCAATTTATTTCTCCTTAAGTTTGGCGGAAGAAGCAGGAGGAAGAGGGGGGAACAAAAGCCCAGAAGTCGAGCTGCATTTCTGTCAAAGCCGTCGATGACTTCGTCTCATTTCGGCTATCTCCTCCGTGCATTTTTCGACATAAAAATGTTCTCCCTCCTGAGCTGATGAGGCCAAATCCCCCCCCCCCCCAAAAAAAAACCTGTTACCCACTTGAGCAGAGACCTCCTTTTCAGTGGTGGGGCAATTTTTGGCTTGGCTGACTCCCTTTTTCGTTCACCTTTGTGCACTGATCCACCAAAAAATCCTCCAACCATTGATGTTGTTGGTTTTTCTTTTCTCTCCGGTTCATTCGATGGGGGGGGGGGGGGGAAGCTAGCAATAACTCGGACAAGACACAGATGCTGATGGTGAGATTATATAGGCCTATGCAAAGAAGGCCCATGATGGCACAGCACAGGTGCTTGCGTGAGCAGAGTCCGTCTATGAATAGGGGGGAAGAACATCACTGCTCGGACAAGAGTTGTTAAAGCCAGATTTCACGTAACCTGAGCTTAAGAAGAGAAAGTGAGATGACTGCATTTAAAATTCAGTCACCCCCGTCTCTCTCCCTCCTCCCGTCATGTTTGCAGGCATTATTGCCGTTCTCTTTTGTACAGACTTTTAAGAACAATAATTCCTGCTTGACATGAACGCATTTGTACGTTCACAATTCCACCGATCTCTTTTTTTTTTTGCTCTCTCATGGAACGTATGAGCCACACAAGGAGCAGGAAAAAAAAAGAAGCTGCTTCCCCCAGAGGACGTTTTCGACAGTCTGCCCTGGTGGATCTGTTATTGGTGGCTCAAACGGTGCCACTTTTGACGAATTTGTCTCCCAAGACCCCCTTGAGGTTAGGCTGGAAGTCGTGGGAAGGAAGTAAAGAGACTGAAGCCAACCAGCGATTAATTCCAGAGGCCTGAGATTGATCGCACGGACAATTCCTGGCATTTCACATAAGTGCACGTGAAGGTGAGATCTTTGCCATCACCTCATCACTGCTCGGGCAAGAAGAGTCACTACTACCTGGGAGCTCTTCCGAGGATGCTCGTGGTCATCATCAGTCAGTTTAGGGGTTTTTTTTTCTTTTTACTTTTGACAAGGCTTGACTGGACGTTTTTTTGCACTTGCTTCTGCTGTCAGTGGCAGAATTTGCAAAATCCAATTTGGCAAAGCCAGAGACCCCATTTGACCCCCTCGAACCAAGCCAAGCTTTTGCTCATCTACTTGAAAGGCGAGATTTACACTTGTGACACTGGTCTCGTACACCGGTTTGTGTCAGCCAGTGAGGTCGGCGTGTGGCAACTCTGGCCGATACTCCGTTCCATTGAATTTCTTGTCCCGTCCACCGCCCCAGTTTGGATGCTTTGTGGGCACTGCTTTTGCCATCTCCCCAAATCTGCCGAGGTTTGGCAACTCTGACCGCGCGTTAGGAGAATCATCAATGCACGAACAAGTTCCCCACTGCCGCTACGTGTGCGTCTAAAGCTGGCCTCAGCCGCCCGGACGATTCCACAGAGCCCAGACAGACCAGATTCCGGTGAAGTCTTATGAACCGGTGCAGGCATAAATCCCACCTTGGACGCCAATTATGGATCACTCCATATGTCCATGACGAGGCGATCCTGACAGTCATGGACGCGCACAAAATCGTCCTGGGGGCACGAAGAGATCCCAATCCTGTTAGATCGTGAGAACCTTTCCGGCCAACGCTTCATAGTCGTCACATCCACCTACTGTGATTTACTTCGCTACTTTTCACACGTGCTTTTTTTGCCGCGTTTTTTGCAGGTAAGATTGCGAACTCCTGATTCAGTCGAAGGGAACAGGAAGACAGAGCGTTCAGAGACCAAAATTGCTCCAGAGCAATTAAGCCGGGCTCCGGCCTCGTTAGCAGATGTGTCCCGGACAGAGACAGGAGGAGGAGCGGAAGCCTGGGGACCAACGCACGTCCGAGCAGAAGCGCCACAACGTCAACAGTGGCGTGCTCGAGTTCTGTCCGTCGAAAAGCCACGTCCTTGGTTCTGTCTCAGTGTCCGGACTTGGACCGATCTCTGCCGATGAACTGAGATAACAGAGGTGCCGGTAGCGGTCGCCAATTGCGCAAGAATCACGCGCTCCAGCATTAGTTTGATGGGAGACCAAAATGACGTCGTCCAAGACCTCGCTGCCGGCGCCTCCCGCACGCGTGACCGACGCTCTTGCACTCCTTCCACTTCCCAGATTTTCCGCACCCCCAAGCAACTTTTCCTCCACCGAGATTGCGCATTTTTCTCCGTGATTTCTCTCGGGTTACACGCAATCCGTATACCAGAGGCCGCGCACGGAGTGCAGTCGAGGTCGCCCATAGACCTCAGCTATTCTGTCCCTCTCTGCCCGAGGGTGCATTCGAGGCCGCGAGGCCTGAAAGATTCCATTTTCAGCATCCAAGTCTCGTCTCCTTGAGAATGAGCGAGCACTTTTAATTTTCTCGTCTAGGGTAGTGGCTGCCTCATGTGGTTAGGGCTGGGTTTTTTCTTCCCGCGTCATTCCCGAGGCACACGCGGGTCGGGAAGGAGGTTGGCTTCACCCTCCCCTCCCCCCTTTTACCCCCTCCCCCCCCCTCCAGTTACACGCACACAAGAAATCGCTTCCAGGCAAAAAATAAAAGGGGAAGAAGAAGTCGTTGGTGCTGTCAGAAATTCAATTCACCCACTGCTCTGAGAAAACGTTGCGAGCGACCAAGCAGGCACTTTAATTAATGGCTGACTGCCTCTAAACAGCTCATCTTTTTAGTGCTTCCTCTGCCTGTCGTTGCCTAAGCAGATGTGACAGCGCAGATTGTACCTGTGTGAGTCTCTCTCACACACATGGATTTCTCACGAAGTGCCTCAAGTCTACTGACAAGGGGTGTCAGATGCCTCGGATACAGCACACACAAAGACTTGAGCACCTTTGCCACGCACGTTTTCACACACATAACTGATTCTCACACAGATTCACAAGGTAACGCGAGACAACTGAGTTGCTCTGTTTTTTTATTTTTTATTTTTTTTATCTTTAGCATTTTCACTTTGTTTTGACAAGAGTGCTGCTTTTTTTTATTGGGGTGGGAGGATGGATGGAGCCATTTGTCGATGGATCCACTTTCATAGCAGCGACAGCGTTATTTACGTAGTGTCCCAACTGTCGCAATGTCCCGGACTCTTGTGGGTGGATGACGAGCTGACCCGTTGAGGGTCGGTAGCGCTGACAACTCTGACATGATCCTGGAGACCGGCATCCAGAACGAGGAGACCAACAACTTGCTCACTTCCGTACAGTCGGAGAAGCCCAGTGCGATGACACTGGTTTGACACGTGCACATAGTTGCACACATAAGTAAATGAATAACTTGGCGAGCAAGTTTTTTGTGGTTTCCCCAGTCCCAAGTATTGCGGCGGACGCACGCGGTGCACTAGAAAGTATTATGGAAAGGTCATTTTTCAATGAGACAGAGATGCCATCGGTGGGATTGACTTTCCTCACGTTCTGCGCCTCGCTGGCTGGCTGCTACCTGATCTATCGGCCAAGGCGACTCATATTTCAGGGAAAAAGCCACCACCACCAGAGATGAGATTTGTGCAATTTGTTGCGCAAGAGATTCCTCAACGATTTGAATCTCTTAAGTAGACCTATTGACCTCCAGATTCCCTCCAGATTCTTGGCAGAGGGACCATAACAAAGCATCCGTTTTGCCGAGTGATGACTTCTCTGCGACCAACGTCAACCCCTTGTATTCGGGGAAGGAATTTCTCCTGACAGGAGACTGAGTTGCCACCGCAGGTGTCTCCTGGACCTCCTTTATCCCAATAATTAGCAACACTCGCTTCTCCCCTGGAAAATGCTGCTGGCTTCAAGAGATTTCTTGACACAACCAACAGGCGTAGCATAATGCCAGCACTGGCATTCGTCATCGTGGAAGACACTTCCTAGAAGCCAGACTCACGTACAGTGAGTGGCCAGGGTTGCCACCGGCCGGTCAGGCCAGCTGGACCGTGCCCATTTCCTGGATTGGCACGGTACAAGATTGGCGCCAACCGCAATTTTACGGCAAATCAGTGGGATCTGTTGTGCGTGCGTGTTTGTGTGTGATTGCTCGTCCCGTCCGGTCCCATCTCATCCCCTATGCTGGAAGACGCCACTTTAAGACCCCGTAATCTGCCCCCATCCGCGGAGGGAAGAAACCAGAAGGCTGATTCGGCCACCTGGGGCTGCTCCCTCTCGGTGCTTTTGGGGTCACGGTCTTGGCGTTGGGAGAGCTAAACCCCGAGACACCCTCGACTAGACTGACTGTTGTTGTTGCTGCTGCTGCTGCTGCCACTGCTGCTGGCGGTGGAGGCGGCGCTGCCGCAGCACCCGCAGCCGCCGCAGCACCCAAACAGCCGGGGGCAGGTGAGGAGAGACGCTCGCCGCTGTGCCAGTGGAGAGAAACAAGTCCTGAGTAATGTTGTCTACTCTACCAAACCATACTTTGCTATAGTTGAAAGCGGTACAAAATGTTGTCACTACTTGACAGCAGAAGGCTGGCCTTGCTCTTCTGCCACGGAGACTCGTCCATCACCTACAGGGTGTCTCTCCATAGCGTTCACAGAGTAGATCTATGTCCGACATAGTAGCCAACTCTTGTCAGGTTGAGTTTATATTCTCTCTCCCTCTGTGGCTGGGTGTTAGTGGAGGAAGGACGAAAAAATAGATTGGTGGTGACGCCAGAAATGGGGGAGAGGAGTGTAAAGGGCTCTCTGTGGGCGCGAAAATAAACGAGGCGAATTGAATTTATGCGTGTAGTAGCAGCATTTGCATGCATCACTTAAGTGGTGGGGGAGAAACTGCTTCAGGTTACAGCAGCGTGCAAAAGCCCTAAAAACAGCCATGAAATTCCCCACTTGAGGGAGGGAGAAGGCTTATGTGGAAGAGGAGGGTTGCACGCCCAAGAACTGCACTGATCGCCAGTCGGATGACGAGGGAACTGCTCGGATGGAACATGCCCCGGGCCGACCTGGACATGGGCTGATTCCCGACGGGGACGCCTGACTCTGGACAAATCTCTCTCCTACTTCTGGACAGAGAGCGAGACGGTGCGCGGGTCACAGTTCATGACCGCCACAGTCGTCGAACGCGTGGGACACATGGTTGACTCGGAGGACGCGGTCCGGTCGGCCCCCACTTGACTCTTGACCGTCACGACTGGCGCGGGGTTGTGCGCATAGCGGACGCGTCCATTTCGGTCACTGGGGGAAACCTTCCACGCTCTTCCTCGGCACCGTCTTTGGCGTGTGAGGCGTGAATTTTGCGCACATTTATTTCCCCCACTGCCTGCGTGCACGTGTCCGACCTGGCGCGCATGCGCGGGGCCAGAGCTCGTTAGCAACCTTCAATGGACTCCTTCAAATCTGCTACTTGGGCCAGAGGAGACCCAGAGAGAGCTAAAGAGCCGGAGAGTCCGGAAAGTGAGGAGGAGAAGAGATTAAGTGACCTGTTAGAGGGTTGGAGAGATGACCACCGGAGCCAGAGACCGACTCGACCAGACAATGAGTGACACTTGCTCGGGGAACGAACCATCTTGAGCCGGCATCTGCATCGCTGTCACCCACACGAGAAGACTTTGGTCGAGGCCAAGTGCTTGACCACCGCGTGTCTGGTCGAGTCCCAGAGTTGCTAGTAGTCTTGGCCGTATACAGCATATCTATCAGCGTCACTGACTGACCGACCCTCTTCCAGCGACCAAGTGGCGACCAAGAGGGATGAGTGCCCAGAGTTGCCACCACCGCTAGTTTAGGAACTAGGAAAAAAAAAGAAATGAAGGAAATGAAAAGCAGCCGTCATTCATCAACACTGGTGTAGAGAGCCGGTGTGCTACGCCTGGACAGTCGTGCGACTGACACGCTGGACACGCCGTGAGTGTCTGCGGTGTGGCAACCCTTGCAGCTCTTCCACAGAAAAGTGATCACCAGGACGACCGCCAGATGACTGAGAGAGGCTAGAGAGTCGGACAGAAGATGTTTTTGTTTGCGAATCTGTGGAGAAAAGAGTTTTAGGGGAGAGTGAGTGAGTGAGTCAGTGAATGAATCACTCAGAGATGAACAGATTTTCTCTTTTCTCCAAAAGAAAAAAAAATCTTTTGCTGAAAGCGAAAATTCAAAGCAAGCTCAAGAGTTGGGACCTGTTTACGAGAAGCCCTTCGCTAAACGAGCCAAGATTTATGTGGAAACGAAATGGTCTATTTTCGGGGGGTTTCTGTTAATTTGGTGGGTTAAAAAGGGGTTTGCGGCGCATTCTTGCACCTCAATTTGGGACGACGTCGACTGGAGATGAAACGATGACACGTGTGAAGCCCTGTGTCAAGTCCGGTGTCAAGCCCTGTGTCCATGAGACTCTGTGTGCGCGAACAGTTGTTCGACTTGCTGCGACCACAGATGCGTTGTGCGTACGCAGGTGAGGACGAAGGGATTTTTCTGCTCTACCAGACAATGGGGTTGGTCCTTTTTCCTCCTTTTTTTTTTGGAGGAGTCCAGTAGCAGAAAAAAAGCTGTGGAGAGTGCATTGTTCATGTTTTATGGCTTGTACGTTTTGGTGGAGTGCAACAAAAAGACTCTTCTCACTTTTAGGGTGCCTTGACAGAGTCCCCATTTTGGTGCAGGCTCATATTCTTGGCATTTTATTAGCGTGGACGTGCCTTAAGAGGACTTTCTTGCAGGAGCAAATGTCTGGGCTCTTCTCGCCTCCTCGCTGTATATGGCATATCAGCTACGTTTATTGTTACAGATCTCTCATTCGCTCTGCTCTGCCAGTACTTAGCAGTAAAACAAAAGCACCCATGCAATAAAGGATTGTTGTTGTTGTTGTTGTTGTTGCGGCTGCTGCTACTGCTGCTGCTACAGTCACAAACCGGCTCTGCAGGAGGTCACCTCTGCTTTGCATATGCTGAACGCTGCCTTTGGCTTCACCTTCCAAAGGCCAAAGCAGACGGAGCTGCCAAAGTGGTTAATTTCCCCCTGTGGTAGACGTGTGTGTCAGAAAAGAAGATAGGGAATCTTTTCATTGTGTGACCACAAGCCAAGCTGAGCTCAGCCAAGGAGGTTAAGCTGATGTCGGTGGACACAATTTGGTGCTTTTAGGCACTTCTCCATTGGTCACCAAGGCTGAAGAGAAGGATTAGCGGACCAAAAACACAACTTCTCCCCCACTCCTACAAGCTTCAAACCAACTCTGCTGTGGCAGAGCGAGATTGAGAAAAGATGATCATCTTGTCACTTCTCAGTGGACCGTGAGGCTGAAAAGAAGCCATTTCGGAGGAAAAGCCCTTTTTCCATTTTTCCTTATCTCCTCAAATACCCTTCATTTATGTAAGGCGCCCATTTTTGAGTGGTGGCTTAATCGGATATAATTTGTACATTCCTTAAGCTCTAATCACGTGCCCGGCCCGCCAGCCCGCCTAACTGTGCTGAGGAAGCCCTAACGAGATAAATTCTTCATCATGTTGCTGCTCCTGCTTTGGCCGATTGATAGATGAAGCCAGAAATGATGATGACCCCCCCAGTTATCCCCCCCCCTCCTTCCTACTGCTGTCCATCCCTGCATTATTTTCCACTGTTGCCGGTTATAAATTCTGTAGAGAAATGCCTCCAAAGTCCTCATTAAGACCTCTCAAGACTTGATTTCGTTCATCAATCCTGCCCTGGACAAGCTCTGTCATCGACATTGCAGAGATGGTTGCCCAATTTTTTGACCCATTTATTACGCTGGAGTAACACACAAAAAATGGGTTGCTCGGCATCTTTTTACCCTCCTTCTCTGCCTCCCACTCAATGTTTTGACGTGCAACAGCCTTGTTTTTCTTGGCCTCCGTCGACCCCCTCAAAAGTTTATCATCACCCTTCCTCTTACCCCTTACGCCTCCCCCCCTTCTCGTTATGCTGATGATTCAACTTTTTTTCTCGGGCTCGGGCAACAAAAGAGAAAAAAAGTGAGATGATCGGAGGCCAAAATCTCGCCCCCACTGAGGCTGTGAGGAAGAATTAGCAACCACCTCTGCTGTTACTCCTCGTCACAGGTTAAACGTGGTCAGAAGTTCCCTCTTTTTTTCCTTGGGGTCATTTTTCGCAAGCTCTGTAGAAAATTGTGAATCTGTGGTTTTGATTTTGCATTTCCAAAGTGCTGCTGCTTCTTTGTCTTGGTGGAAACAAAAGGGACGATTGGAATCTTAATCTCTGAAGGCGTCGTCGCCGTCGTCGTCGTCGTCGTCGTCGTCGTCGTCGTCGTCGTCGTCGTCGTCGTCGTCGTCGTCGTCGTCGTCGTCGTCGTCGTCGTTGTAGTCGGCGTCGGCGTCGCCGCTTCAATTTTCTACGGATCGAAATGAGAAAAGGGTTGACTTTTGGGCCGGTAGCAGCGACACCAGCAACAGCAGCAGCATTCTTCAGCTGCAGCATTTTTGAGCAGATCACTTGGTATTTGAAAAGCAAAGAAATTTTTCTCCCTTGCTCTTGCTTGTGATCTCTTTCAAGTGGCTCCAGCAGACTTTGCGTGCTCCTTCTGGGATTGATAACGTAGTCACTCAACTTATCTGTTCAAAATATCGGTGTAATTTTCACTTTTTTTTTTCTTTTTTGACAAGAAAGGAAAAAAAATGGGCTCATCTCGCGGCTAATTAGACGTTTGGTGCCAGAGAGGAACTCCGGCGAGTCATTGGGCTCCACATTTATCTTTAGATTCTCCGGACTCGACCAGACAGTTCGACTCCGATGCCGTGGACGTCACGTCCATGCAGCCCGGGCACAGTCTGTGCACAGCCCGGACTGTACCGATGGCGGAAGGACTCCGGAGATGAGCGTGCAGTGCGCGTATAAATCTCGTCCTGGCAGAAGTCACCATCCTTGATTGGTCTGGCCGAGTGAGCGGCTGTGACGGCAGATCTGACCCCAACATCTTTGTCTTCCTGGCGTGCCACTCGTTTAGATCGCAGGGTTCAGATTAGAGTAGGACAGAAATGCCATCTATTTTCGCCAGAAAACAAGAACAAGAAGAAGTTTAAGGCACTTTTAAGCTAATTGCTGGCATTTTTTCCCTAAGCACAGGAGATTTCCCTCGAAGCCAAACACAAAAATGCGCAGATCGCACAAAGATTTGTGGGACTTTGAGTTTTATGACGCATTGGGCAGCCCAAAAGCCCATCAGAAGCAGCCCCTGTTTGCTGCGAAACACGCACTGCAAATGGAGATAAGAAATTAATAGCAAAACAAACATGGTCACTTGTCACTAAGCGCGTTTAGGCGGAGGCCACGCTCAACCCGAGACCCATGCAGACACGGACACCGAAATTGCGACGCAGTTGGACACGCTCAAGTAGGAGGGGAAACCAAAACGGAGCTGTTTAGTTACACGTGCTTACGTAATACCTTATGTACGATTAATAAATGCGTACTGGGTTGCACGGAGACTGCATGACACACTGATTCCCGTTGCTGCTGTCACCCTCTGGACACAGCAACGGTGACGGCATCAGCGGGGTGACGGTTATAAGTGAGGGCAAACATCGGGGGAAGGACGTTCTTGGGTGATGAACATGATCAATGAGGGGAGTAACATTTTTGAGCGTCTAAGCGAGCAAAAACAGTTGATTTAAGGTCGACACGCAAAAATGGGTCCAACCGAGAAGAAGCTTGACTCAACTGGACAACGTTGAACATGAAGAGCAAAATAGTGGCTCATTTGCTATTTTTTAAGATTGTGCCCAACGGGGTGGTCGTCACAGGCAGGCAAACGACGGATGGAGGGGGATCTTCTCAAGATCAGGTGTTTGGTCCAAGCACTTTGGGATCACTGTACCTGGATATCTTACCTATGCAATGACACAGCAAACGGTTTTAAGCCACCAACATCAATACTTGTTGTTCCAATTCCACCACCGACGCTAAGGAGACTTTGAGCACTTTGATTTCTCTCTTACCCGCATTCCTGGTAGGATTTGACAGCTACAATTGCATCCGTGGAAAAAACACACAGCAGGGGAGGGGTGAAGGCGCAGACCCCCATATTGACATCCTATCCAGGTTTCACCTACGCGTGCAACAAGCACACAAACTGTGGAGGAGAAAAGAGTGAGTGCATGGCAATAAATGGAGAGCAGGAAACGAAAACAAAGTCGGGCAAAAAGCGCTGCTCAGCAAGCAGCAATAACGAGACCTCGGAATTTTAGGTGAGGAATTTGAGAAATGCTGGTAACGAAAGTGGCACTTTCGGCTTTTACCATGCGTGTTCATCCTTCGTTGAAACGTTGTTAAAAATGTTTTTCAAACTTCCTCAGAATTTCAATGCATTTTTTCTTGATCCTCGAATTTTGTGGAAAAAATTCATTAAGAAATGTTAGCCCCATACGATGCCTCAGGGTTTTCAACTTGTTTTTTTTTTTAGGATGCAATTTACCTAAAATTCCGAGGTCCAATAATAATAAGTCAGAACGTACCACTGGCAGGCAGGCAGGAAGGAAGGAAATAAGGGAGGTGCTGTCGGGG
>JAAUXU010132320.1_pt1 | contig 35878 bp, 26 predicted proteins | sample 7278151 | NCBI WGS metagenome assembly JAAUXU01 (sample SAMN14350113, study PRJNA611818) | marine sediment metagenome | isolation source: surface marine sediment (1.8m) | place: French Polynesia: Moorea | collected 2018-08 | reverse complement strand
GCGTAGTTAGTGCTGTTCGACCATCTCGGCCATCCAGACTTACGCGTCCGTCAGCGTTGGCGGCGGCGGTGACGAGACGGCCCAGAATGTCCGCCCGCTCTGCAGAGGGTCCCCCACAGGTGGACAGGGACGTCAGCAACGACCTGAGGCTCTCGTCGAGTGTGGACATGGCTGCGTTCGGAACTGGACGCGGCTTCCACTGAACAATTCCGAATGTTTCTATTTTGCTTTTCCTCAAGTCATCCGAAGATCTGGGACTCTCGCGCCCGAGCCCGAGAAAAAGCGACATTTAGCGGCATCTACGTGAAGAAAAAAGAAGCAGGCAAAATCAAGCAAATTTTTTTTCAAGACATTCCAACGCCGGTTAACCCAGGTTGGCTCAGCTTAGCTTGCTCAAAATCCGGATTGCGAAGTCCAAGGCAATGGAGTGAGGTCAGGCACAGTGACACGAAAATGTATAGTAAACAAACTGCTTTGTGTATTTTCATTCCTACTGCATTTCCATTTATGTTTGTGTCCACAAAATCAAGTCAGTGAAGTACGAATATGCATTCACTGCATGCCGAAGACTTGCTTCACTCACTCAGCTGGATTTCGACTTCAACATGCTAATTTCCCGAGCAAAGAGCAGAAAACATCACCCACAAAGGCAAGGAAATGCTACTGCCTGAAATTCGGAATCCGTTTGAATGCTCGTAGCTCTGAAAGTATCAACTAGAGGTTGCGGAAATTTTGCACAGAGAAAATGACAGCCCCGTGCGTTCTTTTGATAAACTGAGGCTTGAAACAGCGGCAGAGAGATGTTAACACGCATCCTCACAGGCCTGAGTGTCAGTACAGAGACGAAGAATTCTTAGGCTCTCCCCCAAGTGTTGATTCTACAGTATCACATTGAAAACAGACCCAAAAGCCCTGTTTTAGTCTCAACCTTTTCATTACAGCTAAATTTTTAGATTTTAGCTATCTAGTCAAGACTTTAGACTATAGTCCTATATGTACCTGCAGCTCTCCGCCCATCTCCGAAAGCGTAGGAAGAGATGTCTGCGATTCACCCCCTTTGGCGACAGCGTTGCCTTCGGTGCAACCGGCAAGGTGAGTTAAGGTAACACCGAGCTCACCGAGCACGAGCAATGACTGACGCTTTATATAAAATATTATATATCGTATAAAACTGGTGCTCTGTTGAGATATGGGAAGTCAATGTGGGACATAACAAAGGTTGCTTTTCGCGCAGTCATTTCTAGGCGACATGAAACGTGAGGTGGAGCAAGATTGTACATGTCTGTCCTGGACGTCATCCTCAGAGCATGGCTGTGTTGTCGTTGCAGACGGAAGAGTGAACACGAGTCTTTTTCAGAGACACTGCACCGACGGTCACCTATGGCAAAGTACAGTACACGGATAAGTCGACGCGCTCTTGCCTATGCTACAAAGGACTGTACGACGAATACCAGGTCAAGCTAGACACTTGCTCACGCACAATTGTGCTTCTGTGTACTGCACTGTGTGAGTCACAAAAAAAGGTCCGATACTCTTCCCCTACCCCATTGCAAGTTTGCTGCAGCTCTTCCAGTTCTCTTCTAGCATCTCTCCTACCCCCTCCCCAACCACGACCCCAACCCCCAACACGCAATCCACCTCCTCTCACCAATCCGTCACAAATCCACCGGTCACCTTAAGCGGTCTGTGACTTTTGTCCACCTCCTAAATCTTGACCAATTGACCGCGACTACAATTTTCGGCGCACTTGGTTTGACAGAAAATATGGGAAAGATCGGTTGACGTTTTCTTTCCAGACGCGACCCGTCAGCTCATCCGAGTAGATCTGAGTAGTCCGCGCGAAGCTTCCTCGTCGAAGGAACCAACCCTGGCTTCTTCTCTGAATTCTTGCTCGTCGAGTGCTTCTTCGTTGGCAACTCCTCCGGCGGGCAATCCTTGACCCGCCACGTTTTTCTGCCGCTTCAGCCCGAGCGGTGACGCCTTCATGGCCTCGTCCTCCTCCTTCCCTTTGTGCATCCCTTTGGGCCGGCCCCTCTTCGACCCCCGACCGCCTCCACCCTGTTTTCCCCCTTGTCGTTGCCCTGCCCGAACCGGCCCTTCTCCTGCTCGGCTCTGCTCGGCTCCGCTCGGCTCCACTTCTTCATCTTCAGTTCAGTTGATCGGCGGGCGGGAACGGCTCAAGTCAAGCGAGGCCGGGAAAAAGACGCTGAACGAGAACGAGGAAATACGATCCAGATTCGGAACCGACGTCGCCGCGGCTATCGTGAGGTAAGAATCGGGGATCCGGGTCTGGAAACCGCCGAGCCGAAGTTGCGCCGGCGTCGAATCTGGACGCACGCGACCCTTAGTAAGCATATGAAGGGGCGGCGTCGCGACGTGGGCGCGGTCGAGACTTGTAAATACAATCCGGCGGCGACTCAAGGAGGTCGAGTTGGAAGGGAGAATCGAAAATCCCCGCGCGTCTCGAACGCGTCATGGAGGTCGGCCTCGATTGGTCGTCTCTTCGACCTCGCCGGGCTCGGGGTGGGGGTGGGGAGGGGGTTGGACACTTATTTCCAGCCTTCATTATCGATCGCGAAGAGAAAAGAGGGTGCAGAAGCAGCAGCGGCATCGGGCCGGCGTCGTCGGCGCCGTGGCTGCTGCTGCTGGCCACTTTTTTCGACGCACCCTTCCTCTAGCGGTCGGTCACGTGTCGGTCCGTGGGGCTGAATCCCCATCTCAACCCCCTCCCATCAGATATGGACGCTGGGTGCGGCCACTTGATGAATTTCCTCTCGTAACGATTGTGACTCATCTTTGCGGGAAGACTTCTGCGGTCCTGATAGATGCCCCGCGCCTTCTTCTCGGTAGAGGAGAGACGCGCGTGCGTCACCTCGGCCATCGGTTTACACTTTTTGCCACGAGTTTGTGCTTACTTGAGCAAAGCTCCCGGTTATTAAACTGGGGAGGCCGAGGGCCGAGATAACCTGCGATGTTTGCTCGGCGAGACCGCAGACCAACCCCTTTCTGCCCGCTATTGTGTGTCCCTCGTCTGGCAGACATCTCCAGCAGCCAGTTTCTTCTCTTGCTCCTCACGCTGCATTCACGTGATCTCCACGGCGTCTCTTCTGGTCTCCCTAGTGAGAAAACGCCTCTTTCTGTTAGCGTGAAAGAAGTTTGTCCCTCCCCTCTTCTTCCTATAGGAGTCATGTACACGGCGGCGTTCGTCGCCGCACCCAGTATCTCTTTCCTCCTCCCCCCCCTCTTTCTGGAGGCGCTGTAATTTGAGGAATGCCCCGATAGACTGACAGATCGACTTCTATGTAGACCAGGGGGAAGGAGGACTGGCTGGAGCTGGCTGGAGCTGGCGCTGGCGGCGAAATACAGACTGCTGCCACTGCGGCGGACGCAGCAGCTTCTAGAACTGTCATTGCCCCTGTTTCAGTCACGTGGATGTGTACTCATCGCGAAATCTGAACGCCAAGTTCGCTTGCTTTGCACATTCATAATTTTCCCTCGACTGCTCGGCGTGTCCTCGTTCGCTGCAATCAAGGGAGAAAATCACGCTGACGCCGAAGAATAACTTCACCTGCTGCGTCGGTCGGTACAAGGCGCTCCAAACTCATTATCTTCTCTTTTTTTTTTAGGCGAGAACTTGTCTTTTCCAGAAGGCTTCGTCTTTCGTCATCGGGTGTCATTGAAGAGATGTTTCAAATACTCTTTATTTTTCTCCCTCATTTCCCTGCTCTTTTTCTCCGGAAGGAAGGCCGCGAGGAGTAGGATTGCCTCACCTCTTCCGGCGCCGCCGGCCCGACAGACAGCGAGATGCTGCTCTTCTTCTTCTTCTTCGTAGTGTTCACACTTTTCTCCTTATCATCGTAGCTGCTTCTTCTCACGTAGGTGTGAGTCATGGGAAATGGGGAGGAGGCGGAGCGCCAGTAGGTCGCTGTCAGGCTGTTCTAAGACAAGGAGAGCATACGACTGACTAATATCATTGCGGTAGGAGACCTTCGTCGCGGTCGGGAAGGCACCCCAAAACACTGATCTTTGCGTGTTTGTCCTACTTGAGCAGTGTTGAACTGGCGTTTTTGTTTCAGACGCGCAAGTCATACTGACCGAGATGGGTATCAGGAATAGCAAGCAGAGCGTGGATATCTCCTCTACGCCCCAGAAAGTAGCTCCTGACGGCGACGTCAAGGCTGCAGTCGTCGAGGAAAAGAAGAATGGCGAGGCCCCCGTGGCTAACGGAGAGGATAAGACCGTGACGGCCGCGGCGGAGGCACCCGCTTCCAACGGCGAGGCCAAGAAAGAAGAGAGTAAGGAGGGAGCCGAAGAAGTTGCCCAGACCGAAACCGAGACGACCGAGGAGAAGAAAGATGAAAGCGACGCCGACGCAAAGGACGACTCCAAGGTGGAAGAGGAGGGTGCAGTCTCATGCGCAGGTACGAACTCACATTAACACTGACGACTAGTGCAGAAGTAAAGGACGCTTATGTGATTACAATTTGCAGACGACAGCGTGGAAAGCAAACCGAAGTCCTCGAAAAAGGACAAAATCAAGAAGAAGCTTTCGTTCAGGTCCCTCAACTTCATGAAGAAAAAGGCCAAGGAGGACGCAGACAAGAAGAAGGAGGGAGAAAAGAAGGACGAGGAGAAAAAGGAAGAAAAGGACGAGGCTGCAGCAGAGCCCGTCGCTGAGGACAAGAAAGAGGAAGAGCCCAAGCAGGAGGGCGACGAGAAACCCGAAGAGCCTAAGGAAGAGGAGAACAAGAAGGAGGAAGAAGAGAACAAGGAGGAGAAGGTGGAAGAGGACAAGAAAGTGGAAGAGCCCGCCCAGAGTGAAGAGCCTGTGGCGTCTACGCCGGAGAAGACCGAGGAAGACACAACGGCGGCATCCGTGGCGGCGGCGAAGACAGAGGCGACGGAAGAGGCGGGGAGTGATGAGGCTGCGGCCGAGACAAAGGAAGAGTAACGACAGCAGCAAGCAGATCTGAAAACGACATCTAGCAAGCCAAAGACTCTAGTGTTGATCAACTGCTAAGCCTCCCATCATTTCTCGTCTTGATACATATGGACGGGTCATATTTGCATATATGTGGTTAGCCACAGGTGAAGGGGGGTCCCTCCGCTTATTTTGTACTCTTCTACAGCAGTGACAAGATCTTTTGATGAACAACTTGCATGCATCACTCTCTCCCTATTCTTTGACTTGAGGAACGCAGTGTCGTACGAATCTTTTCTACTTTGAATAAATCTCTGGACATTTCTACCTTTGGCAGTGTTGACTTACAAGAACATGACTGCTAGCCCAGCGAGCATTGAAGGAAACAAAAGACAATCGGGCCTAACAACTGGACGGCAATGAAATCGCAACTGAAGCATTATGCAAGGAGCTTGCAGCAATCCATAGGCGACTTTTCCAAATCTTACGTATTTCGCAAATGGCGAACTTCTTTCCTCAGCAGTTTTGAATGTTATGCCGTGTCAACGGCAGCATTTAATACTCCACCCTCTCCTCGTCCTATGGCCGACCGATTTTAATTTTGTGATACTATTAATTCAACAATGATATTGAAAAGTGCGCTGTAGAAATGCTTTTGCTGCGTGTACAGAGAAGGTAATAAATGAATTTTTGAGTTAAGAGCCTGTGGGAGGTTGCGAGGACTTCGACGCTGTGGCAGACGTCATGTGTCATGGAAGCGTCTCTCTCTGCTGCCATGTGATCAACTCATTGACTGCTGCCAGCGACGCACGTATGTACATTCAGTAATACGCAAGACAGGGAAGAGGGAGGACAGCCGGCCGACCGGCAACGAGGATACCGGAGCCCTCTACTATAACCCACACAAGGAGTGACGTTCGTACTCTCAGCCTCGGAAACTTGGGAGAAGCTTCGACAGGCTCGCGCGTGCATGAGTGCAAGCTCGAGGGCCCACGCGCACTCGTGAGACGTCAGAGTGAGCATTGTCGGGGTGTATTCGAGCTTTGACCGAGCCCGGGTAGTTCGTGGGCTTTCGGGAAATTACCAACTTCGGTCCGTTCTGGCTTCCAAGAATCACTAACAAAATATTGGGAAAAGTTTTTTTTTTAGTTTATACAACAATGTTATATACACATCATTGTAGTTTCTACAATCATGCTGACACCCTCGCATTTGTGACGTTAGCCATGTGCTGCGCATCCGAACATATTTCCGAACTACTCACAAGCTCCCCGGAGCAGGTGCGCAAGCCCTGCACCCAATGCACTGATTCGGGCTCGAAATCCAGCCCGAGAGCACTGACGTTTATGCACCCGTGCAACACGCACGCAGACAGAGCTGCCAAAAAGGCTCGAGACGTCCAGGCTCGACAATGCTACTACGTGCATCTCTGTCTTGAACTCGCAATGAGTTGAGCCGTAGAAAGCAAGACAAGAGAAAGCTACGAACAGTATCTAGCCGGGGGCGAACTTACAGTACAGGACGCAGTGCATGCAGTTGTAGCAGACGGAGGGTTCAAGGCTTGGTTGGGAGCTGGGGTGTCTGCGAGAGAAAGTTGGACGCATAAGCCATGATTCATACCACTTTTTCATAGCACGCTCGGTAACAGATCCGCTGAAGAATTTCTGATTTTTTCGTCACGCATAAGTGTCGTCGTTTAGCACCCATTGTCCTCGTGTGTGCGGACTAGAATGTCAAGGTGATCACGACCCTGAGATGAGAGGTATTCTCCCGAATGTTTGTAAGTACACGCTACCGGGCAGTGTCCAGCATCTTTCTCCAGACAATTCTGCGCAGTACACTGAGGTCCACGATTTAACCTCATGCACTAGCACTGAAATGCAGTTATTCATTAACATGCTGCCCGTGCGAGCCATTGTATGTGGCGAAGCGCGAAACCTCATTTTTCTCCTATTTGCTCTTTTCATGAGCAAGGAACTCGTCTAATACTTTATAGACGTCGTTTGTCCCCGTACAAGTGCACTCTGTAGTACTGCAGCACCAAGGCAAAGTACAAATTTTTAAGAGAGCGCACGCCGGTGGCTCACTGTACTATTATACACATACGGAGACCAGGGCGAGGGTGATCCTAGCCTGTAAGCGCACACACAGAGAGAAAAGGAGAGAGAGGAGGCAGGACGCACGCGGCGTGGTTACTTTTCGTACTTTATACAGCAGTGTAGTAGGCCCGATCCTGACGACCGAGCTCAACTCCGCGGCAGCACCTCTATTTGTCTGCAGTTAGTTGTAGTTATCACTACAACAGGATCGTGCACACCAGGTCATTGCACAAGTTGCTGTGACAGTGCCAATGATCTCCATTAGGGTGCAGCAACATCTGATCTTATTTAGTTGAGTACATACGAGACGAGGAAAGGCGTCATCATGGACCTAGTCCAAAGGTACAATCCTAATGTGTACAACTCTAACGTGGGCGTCAGTGGCGCCCATGATTCAGACACCCCTTCCGCACCATCCAAAAAGACACCTTCAACACCAGCGGATGAAGTGACAACGACAACGTCTTCAACAGTGTCCCCTGACGCAGCAACTAGTGTTAGTGCTTCTACGCCTGCGTCGACTTCGTCTTCGTCGTCTTCACTGATCCTGAAGAAGAACCCTTTGCTTTCGCTGACGGCCAGATGCGGCGTCTGCGGGGAGCCCGCCGCCAAACACGTCCACTACGGCGCCATCTCCTGCTTCTCCTGTCGAGCTTTTTTTCGTCGCTCAGTGCAGAATGACGGAGGCGGACGAAAGCGCGACTATCGCTGCAAGCACCGTGGCAGTTGCGAGATTACTCTGAGAACAAGAAAGAGCTGTCAAAAGTGTCGGCTGGAGAAGTGCTTCGCTGTCGGCATGAGGGCCGATATGGTGCTTACAGAGGAACAGCGACACAAGAGATTTAGAAAGGTGCGTGAAAAGAAGAAGCAGCTGTTGCTAGATAAGGACGATAATCAGGATGAAGATGAAGTGGGGGAAGGTGAAGACGATCAAGAAGACCAAGATGAGCTCAATCGGGCGGGATCCTCGCCTCCATGGCATGCTGCAGGGCAGGGGTCGGAGACAGAGGGTTGGGGGAATGGCGAGCAAACATGGCGGAGTCCGACCAGCCCAGCTGTGGAATCATCGCATGGAAGCTGGAGAGGCTCGGAGCCTCCCGATTCAGCCACGTCCTCGTTCTCTGGCCAGTCGTGGTCGGAGACATCACCCAATGAGCATATCCCCATTTCCTCTCTGTCTTGTTCTGGTGGCAGTTCTGCCCACGTTTCTTGCCCGGCCATAAGCTATATCAGCGAGGCCCCGGAACCCCTGCCCGGCAGAGGATGGGCCTCATATTTAGAAGACGGCACGAGATATTACTCTCATTACTACACATCGGGAGAACTAGAGCAACCGCAACCATTTCTGTTTGAGAGATCATCCTCCATCGAGGAGAGACCACCACTCCAAAGAGGTCGTATAGATGAGGTGGGCATGGCTGTGCTTCGCCTACATCCTGAGAGGAACAAGTGAGTTATTACAAACAATTATTTTACACGTATGCCTATTTTGTTAACATGCAAATTTGAGAACAAAAGGGCATCAAGCGTAAAAAAATACATGGATCAGTGGCACCATTGTTTAGTAAAATACAACTGCTCTCTGTGGAATGTCCATAGAACCCTAGAGTATTCACTGACACAACATCTAATTTCTGAGCGTACCATGGTAGTGCAGAGTAGAGCTAGAGTAGCTTTTTTCTTTTTCTCCATTTCGCTGAGAGGTGCTGGATAGCTCTTAAAAGAACTAGATCGAATCCATTATTTTTCTCTGCTGTCATAAGTTCCTTAGTTGTTGGCCATAAGTTCCTGGCACTTCTTTGTGTTGTAGAAATTCTGAGGTGATGGCTCATTGAGGTTTAACTCTTTCTTACTGCACGCAGTTGGTCTGGCTGATGAGGATCAAAGTTAACCTCGAGCTGTGGGATAGAAGTATCCGTAACTGTGATCTCTCGAGGCCTGTCATCAAAGTTTAGCTCACGCAGTGCCCATTACACCAAGGCTATTCTCCAGGGTCAGCAAGTAGCCACCAGAAGTGGCGGTATTGTCAACCTAGGTCTGCAAGCTTTTGATGGCAAAGGTGTAGGTAACGTCTGGAAGTCCTTGGTAGGAAGACTCCTACGGCTTCCTGCGGTCCACTGTTGGACATCGACGGGCAACCTGGATGTTAACGAGTTGAGGTGTTGACGGTGACAGCCACAACACGTATGTGTGTGATGTGGTCTCAGTAGTGTTGACCATGGTTGGCATGTTGGCATGGTATCTTGCCCGATTTCTTCTTCTCTGGGCAGATGGTGCTGGTCTTGTCTTAATACGCCTGTCTAAAGCTTCCCGAGTGAGGCTTATGGTACGGAAATTACTCGTAGACGTCTTGAGATTGAGGTTGTCTCTCGGAAAACTCTATTTTTTTACTAGTGAAGATGACGTTCTACATAAGCTGCCCATATTGATATGCTCGGAAAATAGCTGAATCACTTCTTCAGATTGAGGGTGTCTCTTGGAACCATATTTTCTTACTATCGTGAAAATTTCGAGCGAAGTTGGTATTGATACAGTCCAAAAGCAGCTGCAATGTGTATGTAAATCCAAGTAAAATGTTTTCTCCGTCTGTTATGCATTGCTCTTGAGATACTTTATACTCCTGTACAGTTCCTCCATAATCGCCCATCCACTTCTAATGGAACCAGTGGTGGAGATCACCGAGGGCGAGCTGGCGACCCTGAGGCAGGTGGTGGGTCTCCATGATGCGGCGTACAAGTCTGTGCCATTCGGCGAGGAGCTTATCCGGGATATGGTTACTTGCTCAGCTTTCAACCAACCCATGAAGGCATCTGCAGCCATAGCGGCCTATCGGGTCATGATCCAGCGGGTCACAAGGGTGGCCCAAAGCCTGGATCTGTTCGAGGGACTGTCGGTGGCGACGCAGGCCAAGCTCCTCAAGCAGAATGCCGACCTCCTCGTCAACTTGAGAGCGGCAATCTTCTTCGAGGAGAAGAAAAAAGGACTAGATCAGGTAAGTTGACTGGACACTGCGCAACGTACGCATGCGCGCGATCCAGTTCCATGAAGGGATATGTGCACCACATATCGGGTGCGACAGGAAGAAAACGTTGGTGTACAAATAAGCGAGAATGAAGATCACCTCTCGTGGGAATTTTACTCGATCTACTACATATTCCCTACTAAACGAAAAAATTCAATTAACTTTTGTTCGCTTCGAGAAATATGATACGAGTCTATCTATTCGTCAGTGTTACCAGGCGGCATTTTCGTGCGCCAAATTTTGGCAGTTCTTGCATTGGTCCGTCTTTTTTGGCCGGCAAAATTTCGATTTGGCGCTCTTTGAAAATCTTGCGTACCTGGACATACAGTGCTCATGACTAGGCTGAAATGGCCTGGCGACAAGCGCACAGGCGACACAGAAAAGTTTATTCAAAGACAAAACAAGGCCTTGACTGAGCTCAGTAGTTATGGCGGCGGCCTTCAATGTACCCGCCTTCATTTTCCACGATCCTCTCAAGATGCCAGCCCAGAAAGGAACAGTAGTGCCGCATGTTCTCTGGAGTAAGGAGGTAGTCACACTGCTCCCGAATCCTCCAGCATAGTGCTACGTAGTGTTTTTTTGGCCTAGCATGATGGCACGGGGGGTTCAGGGGGTGAAGCCCCCCAAAAGTGGGAGACTTGGGAGGTGGGAGCCCCCCAGAAAATTTCAGCCACTTTCACTTTCATTTACTGGTCAAAAACACCAATTTTCGGCAGCAACTGGCATGGTGCTCATCACAACTCATCACGCTATAAGTCCTCTACAATGACAATGAGTGCCTGAAACTTGACGAAGCTGCTGGATGTCATGTCTGACACTCCGTGACACATTCCAACCTTAAATTCAACCTTACAATTAACCCACAAAGCATAGCACAACGATTTGTACCAAGCGACATTATTTACAGCAAGCGTTGCAGCAAGTATCGAGAGCAATTTCATGGAGGAGCACCTACTTGCATTGCGCTGCTTGTGTTGTGGCCTAGCTGCAGAACGACATGGTATGCCTATGTACCTCTACCTCAATCGGGTCTGACTGTCAACCTAGAGTCAAAGATAAAGGTCACAAAATTCGCAAACACTGGCTTCGAAGCGCTATGACTCGTTGAAACGCTTGAATATCATCCCCAAGAATCGATCGCAAACTCGCAGGCACATAGAGTAACAACTGCTGTGGGAGCCTCAAACATTCGTCAGGTCTATCCGACGATATCAAGGTGTGGAACGAGAGCTCCGAAAGGAGCGGGCGCACCGCATGCCCCTGATTCGTGGTAGAGCACAGATCAATCGCGGTCATGCTGAATTTTAACGTCACACGTCGGTTCCAAAGCCCTTAAATTTCAAGCCCATGTGCAGTTATGAGTGAAAGAAATCTTCTCTTGTATGTAGGGTACATACAACGCAGACCACCAAATCTGACCCGAATGGTGTACGAGCTTGAGTTGCTTCACCACTCTGAGAAGATATGGGATCAAAGACAATTGGAGAAAAAGAAAAGACTTAATGCATTTTGGAGCCAGCTTTGTCAGTGAGTCCCAGCAACTCCTCACAGAGAACGAACCAGGGCGCACAAAGTTTCTGAAGACTCTTGATGATGTGAAGTACAGACGTCACACATTACTGGAGATACGTTGTGAAAAGACTGTCTGACTCGAAAAGCATTTTCCGAGCCCTAAGTGACTTCCGTCCATCAATAGTTCTCTTCCAGACAGCCTCAATTCCATTTCATGGAATTCCATTCATCTAATGCAGGGGAACGATGCAGTTGAGGTCTAGCTCGGGAAAGTTGGTCTGGAGGAGACCTTGCAAGCAAGGGGCATTCCCAAAGTTGCAGAGATGTTCTGGACCAAGCTGAGCACATACAAGAGGAGTGAGGAAACAGAACCCCCCTCTTGGTCCTTGTCTGTTACAGTAAGCAATGCTGTTGGATGTGTTTTCTCGCATGCCGCTCACATCAACAAGAGCCACACCAGTGTTGCGCGTCTGAAAATGTTGAACTCCATTCTTCACATTTGCCTGCACTTGATGTTGGAAGGCACGCGTTGCAACGACCTGACCGTCACGCCACTCATGACCGGACGTGTTTAAATCAGCCGCGTGCGTGAGGGAGGAAGTCTTTCAGGACATCCCTACCCTTCAATAAAAGCAAATTGTCTTATACGTATTGAAAGTCTTGTTGTAGTCATTCTCTGACGCTTTGGAGAAAGTTGACCTGGCTCTGACATAGTTTTAGGCACCATCACGAATGAAAGCTGCCTTAACCATCATCATATGTCCCAAGTATATTGCATCTGACAACTTAGTTTGAATTGACTGGTACCACAGGAGCTTCAGGTCTCTTTGTTCTTGGTCCAACCGGCGGCGTCGTTCTTGGGCAGCTCGCCAAGTTACTGTTTCAAATGAAGAGGAGCCTTTGGTATTTAGTCACTTCACACACTCAATTGCTGTGAACATAACCAGTGCCGCAGGAAGGAGGGACAAGCATAGATAATCAGAGACGAAAAAGTCAAATCAGTGAGAGTAAAGTATTTTTTTATCACTGATTTTCCTTTTTAATCACTGATTTCAGTGAAGGAAGTAGATGTTTTTAACGCTCTTTTTCACGGATGAAAGTTGAAATAGATGATGAAAGTTAGGTGTGCGTAGAAAAAAAATCATTTAATCCCCAAACAAATCATTCAGGAAGGACACCATCTCAGTCATCACCAAGATCAATATTTCTTTTACCAATGCAAATCGTCATACCAACAAGGTACTTAAGATTTTAACTTGACCCAACTCTAAACTAACCTATTAATGAGTATTAAACTTGGTGACTCAAAAGTCTTCGTTCTCGCTCACGTCACCGCAGTCGTCCTTACCCGCATCATTGTAGTAGTCAAATTTAGTTTTTTCGCAAGAATTACATGGTTACTTGTACTGGTCTGGACCATGGTGATTGAACTATAAGTAGTTCGTAAACCGGGAGGTTTAAAAATGCCTGTTATAATAAGGCACATTCAGGTAGTTATTTTCGCCAACCGCATAACAACTCTTCGTCACAAGCCTAATAGGGATAATAGGGAAATTAACTGAGCCCCAGCGAATTTGTTGTCTTCCATGTAGGACGAAGCTTCGTCCGTCCGTCTGTCTGTTAGACCCTACTGACTGCCATGTCATTGATACAATCGACACTGTTGATTCAGATACCGAATCAGCGTCTCAGAGGTGTGCAAGCGCGCAAATTGTATTGCACAAAAAAGAAGAAAGTCTCAACATGTTCATGGCGCTAGAAACGCTTGATCTTTGCGGGCACGTGATCGCGCACACCCATGCTCTTTTCTACATGCTAAACAAAGTAAGCTCTAGTTGATGCTCTGCAAAGCTGCCCTGTCTCTGCTATTCGGACGTATAGACGTATGTCCATAAACTCTTGGTATCCACTAAATCGGTGAGTAAGTTGAGATTCATTGAAGGCACCAGGGAGCTTTTTATCCCAAGTTGAAGATCACGCAATACTGCCCGGAGTTGGAGAGCCACATTTTTTAGCAATTTTTTTAAAAAAAATCAACAATCGAAAAAGGGCTTCTGGCAAACAGTCACGGCTATCAATGACCATCAAATTGAAGACTGAGACTCAGTTTTAGTTGTTCAGGTTTGAATGCAGAATTTGACCGTGAGGTTCTATCAACACAATGACGGCGATTGATTGTTACTAGAAATGAAATTGGTGTCAAATCTTATGTTGACTCGCTAAAAACCTTGACATATCTATTTCAGGACCATCCATGCATAGCAGAGTAAGTCAACGATTTCCTTCTTAAAAGGCCGAAAATGTAGCCCCTTTCATTCGATATTTTTTTTAACAAAATTTGGCCAAACTATATGACTTTTCAACTTGGGGGAAAGCCGTGTGATCTCCAGCTCCAATTTGATGCGAAAAAATCCTGTGGTATCGTCAGTGGTTCTCAAGTTATTGACACGTTTATGGGTTTCAGAACTTACTGACACCCTGTAGATGCCACTTCTGAGATGGCACTGTGATTTCCGACTTTCGTGTTCTGTGACACGAAAGTCGGAAACATGCCTCTAACTGCCCGTACTGTTCGACAGAGCAAATGTACTTTAATAGTAAGTGTGATGGAACTGTTGGCAAAGTCTGGGTGGCTATCGAGCCCAAAGCTTTCAGCTGAGCCAATTTCTATTAGGGCTGCGCCGATACTTGAAAATATTGAGCTGATCCGAGCTCGAGTACGCTCGAAAAAAGCTGAGAACTCACGAAAACAACTTTTTTTTGGAGGGGGGGCTTTTTAGTCCTTTCCACTGACTTCTAACCTGTTCCCGTTTGACCATTTCTATGCAAAGTTTATCATAGTAGTCTGTCTGTTGTAGATAATATGCATGTAGGCATAAGTTCTAGGCCTAGTCTACGCTGGTACTGTCAAAGCGATGAAGAGTGACAGCTGCCGACTGAGAGGGATGGTGTGTGGCTTCTTTGTATCCAAGTCGCTGTGAAGGACAATGAGCATCATGTTCCAAGAATTTCGAGCTTGCTCGATGTTTCGAGCCGAAAAAGCTGGCTGTTTCCTATTGAAAAGAAACTTTTTGAGCATCTAAGAATAATTGAACCGGCCTGAGCCATGAAAACAATCACCCGGCCGAATCGAACTTCGAGTGGGAAGCCAGAGTTGATGCAGACCTAAGTTTCCAGTATATACATATGCATTAGAGTGGCCTCTAAAAATTGAAAGTCTGATTTTTAGAACTGGCACCCCCCCAAGGAATGATACTGGTCATATGAAACTCTGCTAGTCAAATAGTTTTGACCAGCTCCTCAGCAGCTAAGCCCTACAGGCTCAAAACTGCCCGTGTCAACAGGGTGCTTCTGTAGCTGTGTGCAGTGGATGAAATGGCTTCAAAATGAGATTTTATTATAATGAGGGTCCACAACAAACAAGTTTTGTTAAATAAACTTTTTCACTTATGAACTTAAAGTAAAGGTTTTGCTGAGTAGTGTTACTAAATGAATCCCTCTAACCCTCCCTCCTGCTGTTTTGGGCATCCTTACTTGCAAGTAAGGTTACAAAATTATACCCTCAGCCAAGGGCTATTACCCCCTGATCATCACTCATTCATCAAAACATGTGGTAATGCTTTGTTGTGGCAAATTCCATTACCCACTTCCCGCCCTCCCCAATTGGGGCAACCTAATGGACATACCTGCACATGCTGGACTGTCAAGGTGTCTCGCTACGTTATCAGCAGCAATGGAGTGTACCTGCTTCTTGAAAACAAACTTAAACTTGTTTGTTTGTTTGTCACTGGGGTCCTTGGCATGGAATTGAGGTCCAGGCCAGAGAGAGGAGTAACCCTGGAATGGGTCTTTTCCTTCCCCACAAGTGGCAAACATCTGAGCGCTTAGCAAACCTTCGTGCCTAGCATGGCGGCTCTGCCAGTGCGCAAACTTTAACTTTTGAGTTCAAAAGTAAAAAAGTTTATTTAACAAAAGTTGTTTGTTGTGAACCCTCATTATAATAAAATCTCATTTTGAAGCCATTTGGTCCTGTGCACATAGCTGCAGAAGCACCCTGTCGACATGGGCAGTTTTGAGCTGGTGCGGCTTAGCTGCTGAGGAGCGGGCCAAAACTATTTGACTTGCAGAGTTTCTTACGTATGACCAGTATCATCCCTTCAGGGGTGCCAGTTTTAAAAATCAGACTTTCAATTTTTAGAGGCCACCCTAATATGCATCCAAACGACCTTGGTTCCTTTTTCCTGTTTCCAAGTTTAGTTAGTTGTACTGATGCACTTGGAGAAGGAGTCCGTCCGGCTTGCAAGACACTTTCTCTCTCGTTACTAGCCTCTTTGGTCACACGTTAGAAGAAACCTTGTTTTTTGCCTGCATTTTTTTGCAATTTGCAGAGTTTTGCATGAAAAATTGAGATTGTTGGCCAGAAAGTAGTAGATCCTGCACAGACATGTAATAGGGCATTTTCTTTATTGAAAGGAAACAGTACAGTTTATATGTGCCGCAAAGTTGTGTTTCCATGATGTCAATGCCGCCATATTTCCAGAATCCATCTGTATCACATAACAGAGTTGTTATTTTAAGACATTTTTGTTGTTACATTTGATAAATGATTGCACCCTGAAACAGGTTTTTGTCTCTTCACTCAGGGAGCTAAGTTATTCGTATCCGCTGTTGTACTGGAACAAGCCGAAGTTAAAGTGACCTTAATATTATAAAAGATGATGTCGAAATTAGATCCAAAGCAATTAGATGTTTATCTCTTATCCACAATCTGTTCCTTTTGTTGAAGCCGTAATGAGTCATAACTGTTAAGGACATTTGACATCCATATTTTGATAACGTTGAAAATACGTTTAGGAATTGAGGCGTCAGATTCCTCAAAATCAGGCGCACCAGCGGCAAAGTTTTTTCAGTGATCCAATGTCAACTTTGCCAAGGGAAGCTAAGCAGTAAACTCCAAATTATAATGATTTCTGCTGAATTCAGCGAAACTGCAAACTTTGCAGAGCCAGTCAAAACCTGCATGGAAAGCCAAGTTCTGGAAATTATGCTGCAAAGCAAAAAGAAGGGGCAGAACAAGGTCCCTGGTAAGTTTTGTCAAAGGTTTGTTGCGTCGGAGTGGACTTTACGAAGAGAGAGGGATTAGAAGCTCGATCGTGATAGCACGGAGTTTTTAGGCTCCCAAACCAAGTCAAGCTTTAGCTTCTGGAATGGCAAGCTTGTCAACGCCAACCTCAAATGTAGAGATTGATACCTTGCATTGATAACAGCATTAAGCGCCCTTAAGGAAACAGAAATCGCGTAACAATTTCCCAGAATTAGCTGTGAACTTTCCCTCAGGCCACCTATAGGAATATAGGAAGATAAGTGATCCGGACATTTTGGAGAATTCTGAATGTCCTAAGACTTACTGAGTTTCCCATCTTCCCGTGACTCGGATATAAACTTAACTTGGTCTGAGCTTCGATCCATCACTATCGCCAAAGCAAAGAGCATGGCTGCTGTCTTTATCAAGGACAGTTTGGGCTAAACTGTATTTGTTAATTGTCAGTGACTGTTTAAGATTGTTTAGGTATCGTCGAGGGATGGAACAGGCTCCAGGTTTCGGCTTTACCGCGATCACGAAGAACTCGCGAGCTTGGGCTAAGCCCGAATCCATCCCTAGTAGTCGCATTCACACACTTCGTGGTTCATCGCTTAGCTCACAAGGGTTACTGTGCTTGATTTTCATTGAGAAAATATTGGCTAATACAACTGCTATTTTTAGTACTCTGAATGAAAATCTCTCCTTTTTCTTTCAGATCGTAATTTCGCTGGGTGTCGACGACGTCGTCCAGGCCAAATCCATCATTTACCCGCTGGTCAAGTCGCGGGGTCTTCAGCATATCAGGTGATTCAACTCTTGGCACTATTCCATTCACGGTATTAACTTAATCAATTGGCAGGTATTCGTCATTCAACTCGCTTCAAAAGCCAACGGACAGCGACTCGGAGAACAGGTACCACCAGCTGCTGGTCCGCGTGGGTGAAACGCTGGGCGAGGAGCCTGAGCTAGTGGCGCTGCTCTCTTTCGTCACATTGTTCCGTGACGATGGCGTCGGTGGCGAAGGGGACGATTCCGAGGAGTCAGCCGTCCGCGAGGCAGCGCGCACGGCAACGCGGATGTTGCGACGATTCGTGTTGTCGCGCTTCGGCCGCCGAAACGCTGCCAGCTGCACAAACGCCATCGAGTCGAGAATCGCCGACTTGAGGGAGATGGCGGCCATCAAGCGCCAGAGGCCTCTCGTGGAGTCCGTGGGATCCGAGGAGCAGGGTGAAAATACTTAAAGTATTTCTTGATCGTGTTGCTGGAAGATGCACTTCGTAGGAGGCAGAGTGCGTAGAAATACTTTTTCTCCTTGAGCCTTTTTTGGGTGTAATTATGGGTTCCTTGCTAATGAAAGATGGTCGCCATCGCCCACATTTGGCTTGTAAACTAAAACTGTTCTGCGATCTAGTATGCGCATACTCTCAATGTCATTGTACGCCAGCCGCCACATACCTGTAGGACAAAAGTGCTACTGGTGCATTGTATTCCTCTGTAACTTCTATTAAAGATATTGATGCTCTGTGCTGCTCGGCAACCCACCACCTAATACTGTATTGTACTGCATATAAAATATCGAACTTCTTTAAACAATTCATTCTGATATGAAGTGCTGTGTCTGCTATCCAGCTCGTATCATGCGTGCATGTACCCTGCACATACCTTGAATGCAGTACAAGTATCTATTTACGTGAACGGATTAGCTCCTTCAAAGCTGAATAATACAACGCTTCAATTATCCCTATGCTTGACCTATGACAGAACCGTAGAAGTTTGATAAATGACAACCTCCCAGAAGTTTATGCAACAGCAACTTCTGAGAAGTCATGAATAAGTTTTTGCCGTTTATTTCATACTAGTGAATAAAGTAATCCACCGTTCGACAGATGATAACTGATTGATAAGTTGTAATTTTCCATGTCTGGAAAGAAAAATGACTCGACTTCCTGTGTGTTTCCCCATGAGTTGCCTGCTTCATTGGCAATACCGAAGGGAAGAGAGGTGCATTCACTAATGTGTGTGCTGTGCCCGAGTGATCCATTGGGCCAGCTTTTTGAAGGCCTTAGGTCAACTCAGTTTGCAGCTGTTTGGGTCGCATTGGGTCGCATATGTTGGCAAAAATAATGAATGAGAGGGCAGTGGCAGCCGAAGTATAATTCAAGCATTCAATACTTAGCCTAAACTTAGCTCTGCAGGAGCGGAGTGGAGCTTAAGTGCTGTAAGATTCTTCATGACAAAACTCAGGACAAGATTGAATGATTCTGCTCTAGGTACTCTGTTTCTGCCTCACTCTCTCCTGAGCAGACAAGGAAAACAAGAAGAAAAAGTTATCTTCTTTAATTGATTGATCATTGCGAGTTTTCCTGCATTAACGTTAATCTTTTTTTATTTTATTCATCGACTTTTTTATTTTTATTCATCAGTCTGTGTGTATGCATGCTACCTAGACAAACGTTTGTGCATGCGGTACCTGCATGTGGAACAGTCCTGTATGCTATGTTCGCACACATATCCTTACGCCCGAAGTAACTCATTGCTCAGCACGCGCTTGTATACATTCCCCGCAGCTGGAGCGTCATTATTGGACTAGATATGAATGATGTGATATGCTAGAACCATTTGAGGAATTTTTTAAAGGTACGTGCATGTGTGTAAGTATGCGTCTGCATGCTGTACAGGAGCTTCCCCTAGGCATGAGAAAACGCCCTGAAAAACTTCCTTGCACTCTTTTACAGTGTAAGAGTGCATTTCACCTCTACCTCTAAAACCTAATGACCTGCATACATAATATATATATATATGTATACATATGTACATAAAATATCACTATTTGTTACCTCGGTGATGTGTACGACAGAATTATGTCCACATGCCGCGCAGCGTATGTGCGAGACCTCAATAAGTTTGTTTTCCATCAAGACCAGTTATACGAAATATCACTATATTGGACGGAGAAGCTGAGAACCATCGAAAACCTAAATAAACTCGTCTCATAGTGATATAATGGATCCTCTCGGTTTCTCGTACGGATCCCTTTCTACGGCTACTTCGTAGGACGTGGCTGAGTGGCTGCTGACTCGCTATGCTACTCCTGTGTCTCAAGAGATGCACCAAAGCTTCACTGTTTTCGGCGCAGAGCAGAGTTTTCTGCTGGAAGACGTCCCAGTAATAACGCAAACGGTGGAGAAGAAAATGTTTTTTCCAGCTGGAGACGCTGCCGCAGGCTCGGCGAGCCGGTCAGACTGTGGGCCTGGCAACTGGGGTTGCCAACTGGGATGAAAGGGGGGGGATGGTGCAATTTACCAGCGGTGCGTTCTACCAACTCTGCTCACCAGTCTTTGATGTTCCACTGGATATTGGTATGGCTGTGTGTGTGCACAGATGTCGACGCATTACATAAATGTGCCTGTTTCATTCGTTCTCTCTGCTCCCCTACCTCTCTCTCGCTCGCTGATTTGACTCTATTTCAGTGCATTGCATTCATGATGCGCAGTTGCTATTTATGCGATTGAAGTGTTACAGCACCGGTATATACATAAATACGGCCTAACTTGTGTGATGTTTTTTGCCTGTATCTCCTTTCCCTGTGACATGTCATCGGACCATAGCACATACACGCGGCCTCCAGGTTTTCCAAGTGATTTATGGCGCTGCCTAGGTGTAGGGCTATGCGAGATGAGTTAGTGGTAAGGTAGCGGCACTATTCTTGGCAAGCGCCGCAGCACTACAGGTGGAGGGTGAAGCTGGTGAATCACTGTGGGTGCCCGCGGACCGACCGGACCACGGAGGTGAGGTGGCAATAGCAGCACCACAGCCTCTTCTTCCTCCTCCTCTGCTAAACAGTGCTAGCGAGTTGCAATTTAATGCTGACGGGCCTTTTTCGCGTTCCTCCGCCTCCTTGGCTTTCCTTCCTCAACCCTTTCCTTCCTAGGGGGTTTCCTCAGGAGGAAAGGAGGAGGTTTCGCATTTCTCCTCCAGAGAATTGAAGTTGCTTTCTCTCCCTTCTCTTGCTTGAACCCTTTCAATTTACCCTTGCATCAGGCGGGGTCGGAGGCAACAGTGCTCTTTCTTGGTGCAGGCGGATATTCTTTCTGGACCCTTGCCGGGTGTCTGAGCAAATCCCAGTTGTCGCTGCTGCATTATCGATTTTTGCTGTCCTTTTATTCTCTCAGAGTCCCCGACGCGCAACCTCTTCGCTTTGTGGACCAGCTTTGCTGCTGGCGCTGCACCCTCCCGATGCCAGATATCCTCATAGGTATCCAGAGTTGTCCATAGCAAAGCAATTCTGGCTTACCTCGTCCTCCACAAGGGTTGACGCCCTTTGGAAGCAGCTCTTCTTGGTGCTTCCGCTGTCGTTCAGTATGGAGTGGAACAATTGTCGCATTTTCTGGTGCTCGCAATGATTGCTTCTTGGTGGAGAAGGTTTCAGCCAGCGTCTGCTCGAGGACGGCCACCCCTTGATTGCTTCGCCAAATTGCTTGCATATCTCGCGCATCTCCATCAAGAGCTGTTTTGCGTCCTCGGCGACGTGGCCCAACGTCGGACCAATGATGCAACTCTTTGTTCCGGTCGGAGCACCACATAGTACTGGCTTAGAAGGGCTCCTGTCGCATGGTGGAGAACTGGTTGACTTTGTTACTTTGTTTCTTTTGCTAGTCGCCATTGTGTCGATGTCGCACTGGTCCCATGCGTCACACTCGTTCTGACTGTTGGACAAAGGCCCAGAGGACCCGCTGAAGAAGATCTGCCTGAACTGTGCATCAGTCAAAACTTTGCATTGTCGTCGCCTATGCCTTGTCGTTATTCCCTGACGACGAAGACGTCTCTGGCGATATCTCTTCCCGAAGAAAAGTGCGAATGTTCCTCCTTTTCCACACTCTAAGGTCCACTCGCTGAAGTGGCTCAGGTGGGAGAGCAGATCCATTGCAGTCAAGTCGACGGTCACGGGCATGTCCAGGCTGTGCCTCTTTGCCTTTATCCTGCAAACAGCACCGTCGTGGTACCCTTGAGAGCAGCCGCTCATACCGCTTCTCTCCAGTTCGAGCACTTTGAGTAGATGGCGTCTTTTCTCCTCTTCTTGCCTAGCGAGTTGTAATGGAAACTGGAAATTGTCCAAGTCGCCAGGGTGCAGACCGCAGAAGGTGACGGAAGAGGGAGAAGAATCTTCTTCAGGTATTTACTTTGAAAGCGACAGTACGATACGGCAAGAAATTCTTTATGTACCGCACGGATGTACCGCAACTTTGCCCAGACTGAGAAGAAGAGAACCCTCTGCTCATGTTTACGCATAAGTAGCGGCAGGTAGTATACACGAACGCACAGGGGCTATGAATACTCACAACCTGTACCCCGGTGTGGTACTCGTCGTCATCGTTGCCACAGAGCTGCCAAGCAAGAAGCAAATGCACGTTCTTCATGTCTCTCGGCTTTATATTCTAGCTTTGTTCTGCATAAAACGCACATTTGGCGTTAAAATGTCATTGACCCATCTGCACACTAGTTTTTCAGCAGCAGAGCAAAATTATTACTGACATATCTTATGCTCTGCAAAAGTGTGGAACCACGCGTATTACCCTGGGCTACTACTATTCCGTCCAGCAGTACTTGCGGGGCAGTGGTACAGGGGGATCGATACAGACTTACAGTACATGCATCGACTTGATTGGTGGGTACGAAAAATGTACCACTCTTTTGTCGCCTGACTTAATGTGAACTGTTTATGTAGCAAACTGCATATTTCGCCGTTTTTCCCCGTTTTGCATATTATATCGATAAAATTTTCTGCAGCTCCTGTACACACTATCTCATGACTTGGTCTACGCCCCAACGTATTACGGTAAGTCCTGAAAGACCCAGGAAGAGTCCCAGCGATCCTCCGACTGCAGTGACGATGGCCTCGAAATCATAAAGTTCGTATTCTTCCTCCACCATGTGGACCAGGCTGCCGACAAAGGAACAGAATTACGCATCTCGTGAAACTTTCTCAAATCATCTTTTGTGTGTGCGGGAATTCGCTGCGATGAAGTCGTCTTACCTATCATAAAACAAGTAGACCGCTGTTTTCGGGGCTGACTGGACTGAAGGAAAGTCCCGTTGGAAAATACCGTAGTATCTGACAGCGCAAGGATGTAAGCAGCCGGTCATTTGAGGCTTATCGATGTACTTGGCGACCTCTTCCTTCAGGACACGCGCTGTGCACATAAAGGATTCCCTAGTTCGGCAGATCGGGAGGCCAGGAAACTCTCTGGACAAGTACTGAGAACTGGGAATTTGGCATACTGCAATGGAGAGAGTGACTGAACGTTTACGCCATTTCTTTCAGCCCTGTGATGCACATTATGGACGTACTCGTTTTTTACGCACATTTGGTATACGTTGAGAGGAGCCGACTTCCAGCTCGAGAACTAACTTGACTGACCTTTGGAGCAATTTCCTGAGACGAGGACTTTCTTCGCCCACTCATAGATACAGTGTGGGTAACTGTAGCTCGGGTCTTCGTTGCAGTAGTTGTTTTTGTTGTACATTCTCTTCCTCAATCTTGTGGTGAGCGCGTAATCCATAGCCATCCCCTCAAGTATTTCGCTCGTACCAACGGGCAAGGGCCAGTAATAATTGTACAGGCCAATCTTATCCGTGTTGAAGATGACACATAATACTCATGAGCATGTGCGCCAGTACACGTGAACATAGCATTTATACACAATTGTTTTGAATGTACAGGCCAGGTCTGAACATACAGTCAGTGGCAAAAAAGTGAGCGCATTCCTGCTAAAAGGAGGAAAAGCATTTTTCTGCAGTATTGTTCCAAATTTGAATTTTTTGGGGGGGAAGAGGGGGCTCGTGCACAAAAAACACTGGCGGCGACAGTATCAAGCCCACTGCTGCGTAGCCGTACAGCCTGTTTAATACCTGTCTATAAGTTAGCAAAACCCTCATTACCCTCATCAAAACTTCCTTAATACGGTAGCTACACAATATCTAGTTTCACCTCAAGCCTTAGCAGTTCAACTTTTTTACTTTTGTTTAGATGAAAATGCATGTTTAGCCAAAAGCCGGCCATTTTGTCAATGCGTTTAATTTGTGCATTGTACTTTTGAACCAACGTGAACTTTTCGTAACTTCGGTAATAGTGCAGCTACAACAACTCTTTCCATCGTTGGAAAGCTGGAGGTCTTTTGTTTAGGCCACAGTTGTACTTTGCTGTTGTACAAAAGTATGTGTCAATGGTAGCGCCAGCAGTTTGGACTCAAAAATTTGCTACAGAGTAATGCATCCGCTGGTTTTTCACTACATAGCTGATGCAGATGATGTCACATAATTCCACTTCATTGGGAATCACTCGAGTGTCTAGAGTGTAAACACTTCAGCACAGAAGTGACCCATTAGTAACTCTCTTATTATAGCACCTACCAGACCCTCCTTACAGCACTGAAAAGCTCTAGGTCGTTAGTTAAACATTTTCTCCACTTTCAACACGATTACAAATTATAGGCAGACTTGTGCAGGTCGGACACATCAGTACAGTGCAGAAGGCGAATGGCCGACGCCGCCTCAGATATGCATTTTCACATTTCGTTTTCATCATTTTCAAAGAAAAGAAAATAAGCGTAAATTCCGAGGCTTAAAGCTTTGGAACAATATAAATAGATTTTATGTAGCTTCAGTTTTGAGAAACCTATGATGTTGGGAATAAGGGGGCGCTGACTTATAAACAGTTCTGAAAAGATCTTTGCGGCCAGTCAGCGGTGGAGGAGGCCTCACATAGCCCCTGCCGGTGTTTCTGGGCATGTGTGCCCTCCCCAATGTCAATGTTACACCTAAAAGTGGCCAAAAATGCGAGTATTCCCTCTTGTAAGGGGGCGCGCGCTTCTTAACGGCAGCGTATTATTCGTGATCATGTTTTTGTCGCTATGACTATCTGACCTCGATGTTAGCAACCTTAACCAAAGCATAAACCTCAATTTTAGCAAGGTTTCAACTGCTTTACTTCATAAAAAACTGCAGTTCAAGCATGATTTCTCAGCAGCAAAACTTCGTTATAGGTAAAGAAAATTCCTGAAAGAAAGCAATTTTATGCCTGGAAAGAACGTTTCTTGAAGGCCAGACTAGGTACGGTTTACAAGTCTCATATTGTGCAAAAGAAGCATGACACACTCACGTCACAGTTAGTACGTGCTTAATTATGGTGCAGGATCACAGGTTTGTTTATATAAGGTGAACCTCCAGCTCAGGTGCAACAACTAAATATGTAGTGAGCGTACTTGTTCAACTTGTACTTACGAGCAAAACCCCGTTTGTACCTAGTGTAACCTCGGTTGCAGCAAACTTTTTCACAACCACGCGCCTTGCTAAAACTGAGTTCTGACTAGTTAGAAATAGTTAAATTTTCTTACCTGATTGTAAGGTTCATGAACGAAGAGCAACACTTTGCGCCATGACACCGAGAGAAGGTTAAGCTCAATGGCAACAAATTCTCTTGCCACCATATCATCGTGAAATTCAATGGACACACAGACACCCACTGTCGTAGACACCACGTCCACCGTAGCGTTTATAATGGGCATAAAACCCTCAGCCAACTATTATCGACGGTGATTGATACTACACTCAGAGCTGAGCCTGGCATCACTTGGAGGAACAGGTTACAAGAGGGACATTTGATCCCGCATACCGTAAACTCGGGAATAAGAGCCGCCATGGAACTGCCCTCACACTGGAAACCGCACCTCTGGGGCCCTTATAGGAAATAGCACCGTATTTATCTGCTTAATCTGCTTAATAACCCCGCGTGGATTATTTGTGCCTCTCCTCGAAATAATTTGTGACCCCGATTGGATCTCCGGGGATATCACTGGAAAGTTATAGACCTGGAAAGTTCGCACTGCTTCAGTTGTAAGTCATGGTTTATATTCCAGGCTGCTACTGTATTTGGGGGGTGGACTTTTAATGTCTTCAAACAGATGTGCAGTTTGAACACAGAGTGCAAGCTAAGCACATATGGTGCTTTAGACGAACTGCAGCTGCAACTCATGGAAGATATAATTAAGGTTCAGGCTTAGAATAACTCTTGGGGCAGCAACCTTGGGGCCACAGCAACATCTCCCCGGGATATTAAATGGCACCCGACTCAGTCAATATCTCGAGCGGATATTAAGCAGAAAAAACAGTGGCAGTCCTGGAATAATAACCTTGCAGAGTGATCTGTCTGTCACCCAATCGTACTTCGTGGATTTCAGTGGATGAAACCGAGACGCAGCTGTGGATGCTAAGACTACTACAAAACTGCCTTTAATACCGATGATGCTTCTGTGTGCTGCTGGGATTTGCACCTGGACTTGAACTGCACTTTACACTGGGGACAAAATTATACACGTCCAACTCCTAGACGTAATGGTAACCACGTTGCTAGAAAGCAGGAATGTGCGATACATCATATCGATATCGCGATACTTCTACTTTTTATTATCGTATCATCAGAAAATATGTCAGAAAATTGAGTGTCAATATTTTGTAATCTTACTTCGTCAGTATCCACTAAGCATTTGGGGGAGGGAGGTAAGGGGAAAAAGTAGCAAAGCCACGGCTAGTACAGACTTTGACCAGTAGACTCTTGAGCAAAACAAAGTAACCGTGTATTCTCTCTGCCGTTCTGTTGACTTATACTCTGCGAAATCTCCAACAAGGTCTGCACCGCCTGCAAGGCCAGCGTTGTCCGCTAGAGTGGCATCGCTATCAAGGTTGACTCTAAGAGCCATGAAAGGTTGCCCTAAGACGATCAAGCCTGTAAGCTGGCAGTACTTCGAGATGCATGAGGTGTAAAGTGTAGCATTTGCTTCACCGTTGTCAAGGTGAAGGATAATACCACCAGCCTGGGGTCCCACATCAAGAGCAAGCAGAAGGGGGTTCTCCAGGACGTTCCAGCAGAAGAAACAGGACACGTACCCGTGCTAGGTCCCACAAAAAGAAGCCTTCCACCAGCACCTGTTTGTTCATCAAGACCAAATACCTACCCTCAGATACCAAGCAGATGGACTATTACAATGCTTTAATGAACCAATGTTACATGAGTCAGGACCTGTACGCCTTCTCTGCAGTCTCAGGTCAGTGGTAGAAAATAGTAATAGAGTCGGCTAATCCAAGCCTGGAAAAGAAGGTAAGTAAAGGATCGAGTCACTGTCTCCAAGAACAAGCTCCCCCAGCTGCAGGAGGAGGTGCAGGAGAAAGGCTAGCGCCACATCAAGTCCGACAACCTGACCCTGATGTCTGCAGCTTTTTACCACGGACGTTTCCTTGACCCAAAGTTTTGGGGCCTTCAGTTAACTGCGCATGGTAAGGACAGTCTCTTTGGACATATTGCATTGTATTGTATTGAAGGGGATGCCGCTCGACTTCGAGAGGCAATGCAAGTAGTCATAGATGACTTTTCTGCATACCCTTGATCGCAATTGTTTTAATCTACCTCCCTATTATTTAAGGCCTGATCAATGTGCTTCAGGTTAATGAAGCTGAGGAGGTCAGTGATATTAGGGGGGTTCGAGCCAAAGCAAGCTGTTTGCTCGTCTCTTAGTGCATCGCACTCGAATGCTAGATGCGCCATATCCTCCCTGTGTATACCGCAGAATCTGCATGTGCTACTTTCAGAGTTTCCAGTCACGAATTTATGGTACCTCAGACCATTATGACCCTTATTATTGAGCCCAGTTTGGCTCTATCGAGCTCACTAAGCTTGATATTTGGTTTATTTACTATCAGTATCCACTGTCTCGTCTGCTTGCACTTGCTGGACTTTGTCCAGCACGTCTGCCTGCAGGGATTGACGTGAATGTCGATTTTAGCTCTTGCTACAGTCATAGCTACCGGCACAGCCTCTAGGGTTTAGGACCGGAGTCTTTATACCCATTTTGGGTCGAAATTTGACCGATATGGGCCTTGTTTCGGCCAGCTGCTCCAGCATAGATATGCAGCAGTCAGCCGATTTTGTCTTAACTTTGGCTTTGAACAGATTAAAGGCAAGATCATTGATATGGTTGAGAACTCGTAGCAGACAGAGATGATCATGAAGTTCTCCGTGGATTCCAAGGACTCGTAGGAGTCAAGGAAATCGACAGCCTCTGCATTACTCCTCAAGAAGGTTAAGAAATCCTCCCAGGATGTCATCTCCCCTCGAGAGGGGGGGAGTCAATGTCTACTTGGGTACCACAAAGCTTCCTCACAAGAGAGATGGGACTCAGGTGCTGGGGTAACGAAAGTCCCTTGCTGGCACCTTGCCCTGCCTGTCCAAGCTGGCCAGGAAGTATCTAGCGGTCTCTGTATCCAGTGCCACATCTGAGAGTCTTTTCCACAGGCAGCGATGAGGTGTCACGTACCAGGACCCAGCGGGACACTGAGAAGAATGTCTCTGCTATTGTCTATCTCCACAAGAAGAATAAGATGCTGAAACATCATGAAAGTGAGAACAGTAAAAGTTTCTGAAGAACTGGAGCGGTAGTGTGTAAACCCCTACTTTTTTCCCTCAAGTTGTAGCATATAGAGCCGACTATTTCTACTCATGTAGAGCTCTCCTGATACATAAGGAGATGTTTGATATTTGTTTTAAATATGTCACAATAAGAGTTTAAAACACTTGGCATATTGAATATTATATCAACATCGCAATACTTTTGCCTCGATGTATCAACTATCGCAATATCGATACGTTGGCAATATCGCACATCACTTCTAGAGAGTGCACTTGAACGCACAAAATTTAATTCCACTGGTCAGCAAGACTCTTATTCCCCATTTGGCGGTACGTACCGTGCTTGCAGGTGTGACGTATACCTAATGGTATGTGAAAGACGGGCAGGTTTCAAGCATTTATAAATCTATGGAAAGACTGATCTCTGAGTGTTTCCTGGTCGCCTGTGACGTGTTGGAAGTTACTGGTCGTTATCTTCTTGATGTATTCTCTCGGACGATACGTGATTGAATGCCACCACTCCATGACTTCATGTTCTGTTACGTTGTCTGTCGTGAAGCAGATCAGCATTATACTTTAGTACAGGTACACAAGTCCACATGTTACTTACGTATGCCTGTACGTACGTAAAACGAAGACTCCTGCACCTACCAGTTCCGTGATGGTCGAAGGGTGAATGTCCCTGAAAGATCCTGAATCCCGGACACAAGGTAACTGTCGGAAATGTCAGACTGGAGGGACTTTTCACATCAGTGAAAAAAGCGGTCCTCCCTCGCAGGTATTTGTCGACGCTCCTATGAACGTGGAACACAAAGCAGACAAGCATAGCGGCAATGGCGAGACCATGTAGGAAGAGGACGAAATGACGACGAGCCTTTTGACTGCAGCTCATAACTCACAGAGTTGAGCTGGTCTGAACATGAAGCTTTAGTATTTCACACTACAAGGTAACTGTAAAGTAACAGCTCCCCTTCGGAGCTGCCAGGGCCCCCTTCATCTTGTGTGCACAGGGTGTACTGGCTATCTGAAGGGTAAGGGCGTGCCCATGTCAGAAGCATACGTTCGTAAGCTCGCTTGTAAGACATAAATGAGTGTCCAACACAGACCACCCATTTCATACGAGGTGAAATGTGGAGTTTCGGTAGGTAAACAATCCTTGCCTAGGAAGTTCCGCGAGGAGAACTTCACTACATACGCTGTACTGGAGCGTGTTGAGGTGGAATTGCCTTAATTGTGTAATTCAGACACAATTTAAGTGCAGAACTCTAGAATTGTGACTGCTCATTTTGATACTACAGTGCCCAAAAGACAGCCAGGTGGAGAGGGAGGCCCACAGGAGAGGCTGGAATTTTAGCCTTTTGAGGAGGTTAAAGTTGATGAAATGGGCTGAAAATTTTGGGGGGCAGTTATGCCTCCTACGCCAACAGTTTCAGGGCGGTGCCCCAATCACCGGACCTCATCCCTTGGCACTCAAACATGCCAAACACGTGTTGTGACAGGTGAGATGAAAGTGAAGCTGCCACACGGCCTTTTACTTATTCGAGCGTACCCACGGAAAAATAACGTACGGCAAGGATTGCGTATTAGGTGTACATTTGATGACTAGGCTCGAGCACACAGACGTACGGGGGTGCGTACGTCGTGGCAACTGCGGGAGCAGTACCCAATGTCGGGTCCCTGTAAGCTTGATTTGCGCCTCTCGCTCATCCAATTTCAATGACTGCATTTGCGTACGCGGGAAGCAGAACATTCTTACGTATTAACACTGTGCTACTACAGAACCGAAACTCTCTAAGTACCAACTGATTTCCCGAGTGCACCTAAGGTGCGAAAAACAAGTATTTTCACAATTAATGCAACGATGGAAAGACGGGGAATGTCAGAATTCCTCCACTGTTCTTTGCACATCAACCTGTGTCCTCAGCCAATAGCAGAACATTTGCTCCATTCGTATATGACAGTCGTATCGACTGCATCGAACAGTTGATGGTTCAAAAACTTTACATTCTCCACCTACCCGATATTTTTCGCTCGTGCACTCGATATTACACTTGTTGTGTACATAGTCAACTCAGAGCGTCGGGTTCGTTTCACTCATATCACGGCTGAATAAAAGCTTCTTTGCCACTACCAAGCATCTCCAGAATGAACTTAGAGCAGCTCCAACCAGAAAAATCGAGGAAGAGCCCGAGGAGGCCCCCTACAGCTGCAACGATGTCATTGAAGTCGAAGACACGAAACTCCTCATTCATGTAAGTGACACAGAATTATTGTATGCAGTGCATGTATGGATGCGCACAATTCTCCCTGGTAACACGAACGCGACGCTCATACCTTGACCATCGTAGATTCGAACCAATCTTACACTGTGCTTGTGCCCTTGTCAGGGCGCTTGATTATGTTCCTTCTTTCTGCGGTCTTGACGTAAAAGATAAAAAAACATCAGTGCTTGCGTCGTGTGTTTATCTGCGAGACTCAGCACCTACCACATACGCATTGGTCGTACGAGACTTTTCGCCACGAGTGGTATGATTCTTGTCTTGGGTGTAAGTGATGTCATTGGGGAAGTGATTACTCATGCAGCGAAACTCAGCCTCGGTCAGACAAGGAGGGATGTCCAGAGCATGCGTTAAGTGACGAGTGTAGGGGAGCCAACACACTGCGTACCTACGAGCCCAAGTTAAGCACCATTACAATACGAGTACGTTGGGCACTGCAAATCGATTTAGCCATCTTCTGTGCTCCGCCGACTTTTCGGAAACAGGGGTTGAGGGCTCAAACGAGATACGCCGGAAATGTCGACATTGTGAACAAACAAGTGATCCCAGAGCAAAAGTGCTTATCAGTTTGGTTTCACGGAGGAGTCTGGGCTATTCACAGAGGGTGCAACCGCTTCTGTTGCTCAATCCAGTCAAAAGCTACCAAAAATATGTCCTTACAAAGCTGACTACGAAGGGAGAAAAATTGGTCTGCTTGCCACAGCAGCACTTGTGCAGCACATGAGCCTCTAACTCCTTTTACCAAAGAGCTTGACGAGAAGACGGCAGCGGTCAGATCTTATTGAAACCTTTGGGCACTGCGAGAAAAGATTCAGGAGCAGTATGTTCGTGCAAGACGGGAAAAATATCTAGATCTTTGGAGAAAAGTGATATGAAATATCATTTTTCTTCCCGACCATGTGGTGAGAAAACGGGTGATCCCAGAGCAAAAGTGCAGAAATAATCGTTTTTAGGGGAGAGTCTGAGTCATTTTGATGCTACAGCACTCAGAGTAAAATGACTTGACAAGAGCACCGAATGTTGATGTTTTTGACCACTTTTCCATGATGAAAGTGGCTGAAACTTTCTGTGTGGCTGTGGCCACCCACCCTTCACTGCTCCATGCCGAAGATGGCACATTGAACGTCACAATTCAACTCTAAAACATTCCTGCTCAGAGTATGACATCATCAACCACCGAACGACATTACTTACGCCAAGGACTGTATATAAGGCATACCCCAAATACACGTTTTTCTCTTTCAGGAGATTTATTTTTAGGAAAGGTGAGCACTTTCGGAGGAGCAAGAACTTGTACCTTTCCCGCAAAAGGTGGAAAAGTAAACTTCAAACAAAAAGTCCTTTTCGGCTGCATTTCACAACTCAAAATAAATATCACCTCCAGCGAAGAATAATCTTCTTTCATGCCTCAACCTCTGTGGGAAGGGCCTCTGAGACTTCGATTGCGCCTCTCCCTACCAATCCTTGGGCGCACCAAGAGGACGGGTAACTTCGGTCGGGCCTAATAGTACTCATCGCTTACAAAGTGACGGTCGGGTCAAGGCAAAGTTGACCTTAAAAGCGGGATCACCTTCGAAGCCGCAAGCACAGTACGAAAAGTACGGCATTCAAAGGGTTTCTTTTCATCCCTATTCGTTTTGCGTTGACGACCCACACTGTGGCAACTGAGAGAACTCCGCACACTTCGTCCAACAAAAACACATGTGAGCAATTCGTGAACGTGAGGTGAGGCAGACGCCTGCAAGAGCATACACTTAAATTTTTTTGTTGAGGCCTGTACGTAAAACTCACTATGGGAACACTCATAACTTACAAAAAACTTGCCATTCTGCACCGTTCACACAGAACTATGTTCTGCGTCACGTCCTGCTGCATCGACGATGTAAATCACCTGTGGTCGTATTGAGATGGCCGTGACGTAAGACAGCCAGAAATTGTGAAAGGCGCCGATTCCTTCGTTCAGTCCGTGTGGACGAATACTATATTCATCTAAAGAGTGCAGCAATCTTCAGCTGGGAATTGACCTTGAGGTGATCTTCTAGCCTAACAGAGTGACAGCGGCCCATAGTTGTGTCGATCGAGGAAATCTCCAGTGAAGTCGGGGAAACATTTTAAGAATCATTGCGGGGGAAAGCCAAGACATTCCCTTTTCTTGTCACCTTCACTGAAAGGATAGCCTCTTTCAAAGGAAAGTTTATGTCTGTCTTAAAGAAAACGAACACTAGCGAAATCAGACCAGGACAAAATTGAAAACTCGTGCAATCGAAATCTGACCTGGCCTTTTAGCTATCTGAAACCTAACTTAACAGCTAATTCATATGGGATCAGACTGCTGGGCTCGAGATCTACAGATGAGAATGAGTTAAGGCCTAAAAAATGACATAACTAAGCTGAATAAGACGCCAGTTCTTACCAGTGTAAGACAGTTGTTCTTTATATCTTTCTGGATTCTGAGGGTTAGGACTTAGTGTACTCGTGATGTGTACACAAACGATTATTGACTGCTGGACTGAATCAAGATAAGTAAGCTTTAAAGTGCCGAATTGACTATTCCGCTACCTTGCCGCCAGAACGATCCACACAGTTCTCATCCCTGGGTTGGTTAGAAATAGGCGTCATCATCACGTTGTTCCAGCTCATCTCACTTGTACCGATTGTCTTTTTCACCCACACATCAGTCCAGTCCACAACCAGAAGCTCCACATGGTGGAAGCCCGCCTAGCCCATACATTCATCCAGAATCTTGAAGTCGAAGGCAATGGAGAGCAAAGCCACGCATAGGGTGGTAGTCACAATGGCATCTCACGAACAACTGCTATATCGATAAGTACTCGACTCCACACCCAGGTGATCACTTCTCAGACAGACACAAGATTTTCCAGATAGAAATAGAGCGAAAGTGTCGTAGAGAATGATATACAAAAAAGCCATACAAAAGAGACACGCGCTATACGACACGTATATCCTCACTCTCACAATGTCTTCCCACCAACAGAGAAGTTCTGCATCAGTGAGGGTGACTGAAAAGACTATTTCGCGTCAAGACTTGCATCATCTACCCAAGTACTGACTGTCGTTACTTGACATTTTCCTCAAAGTCTGGACTGTCAAAGATGACTGGTGTGCCGTGCAGGGAGGGGAAACTCCCTTGGGGATTCAGGCTTTCTTTAAATCCCGACCATACTGTGACAACCGGGGGAATCAAAGCGTCCCACAGCTCCATCTTGCCGACATTAACTGTGCGGTCCATCGCGAACTTTTCCATAGAGCCCCAAGCCTGTGCTATAAACAAGGTGAACAGGAATATCAAGGCGAAGTATTTGATGCAGGTCCCCTTTAACGACATGACGCTGTTTTATGGTACTTCCGACAGTGCATAATTGTCACTGCACAGTGCAGTGATGTTTGCAGCTGGAGCTTGTTAAATTACTACAGGATTGCTTTTATGGTTGGGGTCGAGCAAACGCACAGACATTTGCAGCAAGAGATCCTCCCTGAAAAGTAAACAGACACTTGCTATCCTGGGACTCACTTTGTACTTGCTGCTCTTTCGATCAGTCAGAGCATTGCTTAAGGACATACGATACCGTGGTAACATAAACAGAAAGTAAATTTAATGCGTCCTTTCGTCTAAAATCGATAGCAGTAGAGTTGTAACACAACAAGGAGCACGTAATCGATCAAGGAACAGAGGAGGGGCATGTGCAAGAACTTAAGTGCAGGGTGGACTAACGAGTTGCAAATCTCCTCTGTGAAACTCATTTTGAAGGCGGAGAACGACTAGGGCAAGTTGCGAATCTCTTTAGTCCACCCTGTACATTTAAGGACCTTCCCAAGTAGCTGCACGCACAACAAATCCCCTGAGATTAAGTTCTTTCAGGGTCTTTCTTCAGAAAGGAGCGAAGCAATGAGAGAAAGAGGAGCAATAAAATAAATTTGCTGACAGAGTGGCTTGAACTTGTCAAAACAATTACCATTGTCACGAGCCACATGACTTCAGCGCAGATACAACAAGTACGGTGGGGATACCAGAACAAGTGCGACTAGTCTTTGTGTTAAGTCATATGATAACCTCCAGTTGTATTTTTTTGGGAATAACATTTAAGCCTTTCAAGCAGCTTCGATTAACCTCAAGTCAGCTGATTTTTAACATGAGGCCAAACCACGAGGACTTAAGGAGAGGTGTCGTGTGTAGGAGAAGTTGAGTGCATAGGGATCATGAAATCCTGATCAAGGAGAACGACTTAAGCTGGTCAGCAACATTGTCGAGTGTCAATGAGGATACAAACAAAGGATTGGTGTAGGACGATTTGTTTATGTCTAGACAAATAGGCTTCCTCCTCTATGAAGACCTGAGCATGACCACAGCAAACCTTTTTTTAGGTGTTTTTCTTATGTTGAAAGTCAGCTGGCATGAAGAAAATGAAGTTGTTTTGGAGGGATTTAAAGATAAATTTAAGGATCAATCCAGTTGAAGATTGTCAATAAGAAAAGTAGTCCTATTGTTCCGGTACGCCTATTGCGCAATTCTTTTTAAAATCGCTTTTACAAGTTGGTTGTAGGAACACAAACGGAACATCCCTTCTTCGACGAATGCAGTCACAGCACTTTTTCACAGACATATTTACGTCTGAAAACGGACAAATGATACAACTGAACACTTATTTTTCATGGTCCATCCAATCAGAGCGTGACCTCCGTTCCTACTAACGACGTATTCTCCCACTCCAAGGATAAAAGTTTCCCTTGAGAGGTCGCCAGTGCCTTCAACGTTTATTGCTGCTCGTCAGGCCCGTTGCATTAGCGGCTCTTTTCAGGGCAGTCTTTTTGGGCACTGACCGAGTTTTGGGGCCTACTCCAGTGTGTCTGAGTCAGCCGCTCTTTCACTGTGGTATCACCCCCGCTCACTTGTCTGTTGTTTGCTTCCAGAGATTCATCGGACGTGCTGTACCGCACGCATACGAAAAACAGTAACTGGGGTGTTGGTGGTTCCGTGACCACCTGGAGACCTGCACTGCGGCCGAGGGAGGTATTTTCGGGAAAAAAATGAAGTTTTCCGCTGTTTCTGACAGCTACTGGCGATTCGTTTGAAATAAGCAAATTGTTATACACTGTAACTAGAGATAGAGCCGCTGTGTAATTAACCTTGCATCGGCCTAAATCAGGATGCCTACTGTACTATGCTATGGGATGTTTCGCATCGTTGCGGACTTACTGTACATTTTTGATGCTCAGGCCGGCATTTCTTCAAGTGTGCTTTAAATATCGCCCATAACGCTTTGACTTTTTCCGTACACAAGTATATAGATTACTGGGCAGGATTGTTTGTTTGTTTGTTTGTTTAGGGGGTGAACCACAACCCAACTGAGATGGGAAGGGTGCAGGGAGTAGCCCTATTGGGCCTTTTCCCGTCCCCCGATGGCAAACATGTGAAAACTCAGCCTGCAACATTGCCGTCATGGCGCACAAATGTCATCTCCAGCTTAATCTGTCCTTCCTTCCAT
>JAAUXU010103554.1_pt1 | contig 35892 bp, 40 predicted proteins | sample 7278151 | NCBI WGS metagenome assembly JAAUXU01 (sample SAMN14350113, study PRJNA611818) | marine sediment metagenome | isolation source: surface marine sediment (1.8m) | place: French Polynesia: Moorea | collected 2018-08 | reverse complement strand
CTTGTCTCACCTATAGTACACTGCATGCATGCAAGGTCATCCTCATGTTGCATTCCTACGTAATAATATTGAGATTTTTAGTGTGATTCTAAAGTTTTGAACAGCACTGTATATTGTGTTACATCAGGTGCGTCATGCTGAAGCCATGTTATGTCTTCTGTCATCACCTTGAAAAAATCGAAGAAGGCCACATGCTTGGTAGTGCCCAAATCTTTCTCTCGGTCTTTGAAGAAAAAGAATCTGGTAATTCCAGCATCCATTTTCACAGCTGTCTTCTCCTCTGCTTCTTCTTTGGCAATTTCTACAAGTTTCAGCCTTTCCCTGGAAGAATCTCGTCCTCTGAAGAAGGCCTTGTCTGTTCTTTGATGCCAAGGACGGTTGCCTTTGCCCTGGACACTCAACATATCCAGCACCTGTCTAAGATCAAGTGTGGTTGTTAAACATGCGTGTACAAACTAATACCTATACTTTCATGCACGTACGTATACATCTCGTAACGGGAGTACCAAGGCACAACAGGGAGTTTAACAGTAGGGTGGCTTTTTCCCAGCAGATCTGGGAGCACGTTTACCGGGAGTTGAGGTTAGGCCTAGGAAGGTTGGATGCAAAAGCATTTGAGTGTGCTCCTACTTTGTAATGTGCTTGGTCTGCTCAAAGATGTTGCAAGTTGGCAGTATAGCAAGAGGCACCTTCTCTGCCAGTGGCACCCTAAGAAGCTTAGATTTGGAATTTTATTACTGAACCTGTCCCTGCTGAGCATTGTTGTGATACATAAGATTTTTTTTGTTGGGCAAACTTAGGACTTCACTTACTACCATCCAAAGTTTAAGAAGAAACATCATTGGTTGCCCAAAGGAGAGGGGGGGGGGGAAACAGGTCAAACAACCACCAGGAATGCAGCAGTGGTGGAGTTGTGGCTGGCACACCTCCGTGAGAGATTCAGTGGCAGGCACTCAAATCATAGTCAGCTGGGCACTGTATCAGCCTGCATCTTATTGTGAAAAGTGGACAGAACTTCATGAACTGTCCTAGAATCTTTAATAAACAAAAGAGGTTCTCTGGGGCCATCTATTCAGCTGGCACATCTATCCTACGGGCACTCCCAGTCCCTCGATGCAGCAGTTGGTCTTGACACTGTTGCACAGCTCCTCAGTGAGCAAGCAGGATATTTTCAAAGTACTTCTTCTACATAAAGTCGAAAATCTGCCTAACAAACCTCGCATCCAACCTTCCTAGGCCCCACCTCAACCCCTGGTAAATGTGCTCCCAGATCTGTTGTGAAAAACCACCCGAGTGAACAGTCTCTCAAAGGTGAACCTACATTAACACGACGGTAAGGAACACCACGGTAAAGGTGTTCACCTAAATTCCAGTTGGTGTTGTTCACCCTCGTCTCAATGTGGGTTCACCTTTGAGAGACTGTTCACCTTCCTGTTATGGTACGGTAAGTTTTTCAGGAAAAGTCCAATAACGAGAAAAGTAGCTGCTTTCACTGCCAGAAGAGGTCGCTTTTTATGCGGTACAAGTTCAGCCCTCACTCTGTCAGTCTTCTTGTTAATAATGGTCACTGCCCATTGTAGCATGCTTGCCATTTCACTGCTCACTCAGCAATGAAATGCTGACACATTCGTGCAAATGTTTCCGTCAATACGACCAAAAGTTTGACTCATGCGCAATGGCTGACACGAAGGGGAAAGTGTTGATGCGTCCAGAAGTGGAGCAGGTTTGGCAGAAACTACATCACAAAGTACTTCAGTTGCATGAAGTGACGGGTTTGAGCTCAGTGGCCAAGAAGCTGTTTGATGCTGACCGGAAAAGTGTTAAGGAACTGATGGAAAAAGAGGACACCGAGAGAGGCCGAGGACTTCTAAAGAAGTTTGGCATCGTGCTTATCCGAATTGAAGGAAAGGTGGCGGGAAAGCTGAACTGATCTACGATTTGCGAGTACAGCAGAACAGTCTGGAGTTATCCATGACACATATTCGGCCTGATCTGTCAGCTATTAGTCATATCAGACGCTTCGTCAATTCAAGCATTGACGGAAACGCATTCACAGTAGAGACTGGAGGGTCCTTTACCTTCCCATGCACTCCAGGGTGGCTTCTGTGATTTCGTAAGTAGGAAGGAGCACGTCGAAAGTATCGTTCGTCTTGCACCAGCTGATCATAGGCACAATAAAGTCCTTCTCGTTTTGCCCCCTCCTTATCAAAGGCCAATCTCCCAAGTTGATCAAGAGCTCAGTGTCCGGCAACGTGACCAACCTGGCCAGGGCCACGAGAGCGGCATCGGTGAACATGCTGAAGCCCACATGCTCACCAAAGCACTCACGAAAGACGTCGTTGTCCTTGATCACGTAGTGACAAAAGCTGTGCGCGCTCCGATGGATGCCGAAGCGCTTTTTTGCTTCCTCCAACCCTTTGGCCACATCTATTTCGCCATTAAATGGTGCTAAGTCAGCCTTGATTTGGGAGTGGACGTTTGAGTCACAGCCAAAGCTTTCCAACCACTCGTCATCCAAGGAGTGACGGCCAGGACAGTCACACTCGCTGGGAAGCACGACTTCATCGATGACTATGGGGCTACCGGCGAAGTGAACTCCACCGAAGATGAGCGAGATCTTGAGCCTGCGCATCGTGGCATAGAGTTTATACCGGACTAGCACAAGGTGGTCCTCGGTGCGGAGCAAATCTCGGCGAAGAGGAACTACCATGGTTCCATCATTAGGAGATGCAAGTTCTCCCTCAATAGAGATTTGCACCTGACTGAAAGTGCGCTCGTCGATCGAGATTCTGAAATCGATCAGCAGCAGCAGTTTGGCGTCATTGCAAATGCTGACAACCTCAGCCACGTCTTACCTCTCGTTGCTGTCATTGACCAGCTCGACGTAGAAGTATCTACAGGGCAGGACGACCTTGTTCGGTGTGAGACCGGGGCCGAAAGCCCGAGACTTGCGAGTCGAAAAGAACGGAGTTGCAGAATTCACCCACACGATCAGGTGTTGGATAGTCCACACTATCAAGAACGGACGCATCGCTTCCATCCTCAACTCCGTCAAGCATCCGCCCGTGTATAGCGCCCGGTTTCACTACTGTTTTCTTCGCTGCATTCTGTGGAATGGCGCTGAAACGCCCGACCGACGGTATCTTACTCACTCCCACACACAGAAGAACTTATTCCTCCACACGATGCAGCAACACAGTCTGCTGTGGAGGCGACGCCGGTGTTTTTTGGGGGTGAAGAGCGAGCAGTCAGTCCTACGCTCATCATCCCGGCCAAGAATGCACACCTCAACGCCATCTAACGGCTCTTCGCCAAAGAGAGGCCAAATGAGGCCTCTTATCCTGGTAGGGTATATAGTATCCTACTGCTGCATTAGCATTTCACATTGACGAGAAGGCCCAGCCTGACTTGTAGCGCTGTATATGACTGTGGAAGATCCGACTGGGACCATTTTATATCGGCAGATCGACATCACACACATGTACGTCACGTACATGTACGTGCACAAGGCTTCCTGGCATCGATGGTCACATTGTCACGAGGATGGGAGGCAAGACCATCGTCTCGACAGGGAACGTATAACAAAACTAACCAAGCCACAAAGAAAAGTAGGGTACGTATATTCTCGTTATGCACTCACCGGACAACTGTTCCCCTGCAACAATGTTTTACTAAGTTTTCTTCGCAACATATGAACACGTAACATGTTCGATGGCAAGCAGAACATGACATCGACGCTTCTCGCTTCACTAAACTCTCTGTGCTCTGTGCGAGGGAAGTGAGCTTGACCAGCATGCTGGATGAGTCCTCGGCGTTCGCTTCTCTAATGCAGGGATCAAGAGAGTGCAGCAGCGACAGCACCAGAACCTAGACCACAGTCATGACTCTCCACATGAGCAGGCACGCATGCTTATGCTGGGCATGAATGTTATGAGTCTGTCTTTGATCAAGTTGCTGATGTCATCGATGGTGCAGGGCAAATCCAGAGTTACGAGTACATCCAGGGCGCAGGCATGATGAGTTTTGTCACTGTACTATACTCTGTATACACTGTATACACTCACTATGAGTTTTGTTCATGTAATGACATTAACTCTTTTTCTTGATGGAATTGTGGTATACTGATCACGAATCTGTGGGTGGAGAACAATTCGTTTTCCAGCTTCCGCTGGAGCCATTGATCTGCATGCATTTAAAAATGTAGAATCCGCTGTTTGGAAAAAGAAACCCCAACCTTTGCACACCCTGTTTGAAAGACCCTGCAATTGTAATACTTTTTGAGATATAAGCTTCTCATCTGAAAAGTTACGGGACCTGAAAGGTTCTCTATCTCAATGCAATGTTGCATAATCCAATGGCCAGCTGTAGGCAGTGGCGCCGCTGATGCTATGACGGCAAAGGCAAGAAATTCATATTGGCCGCCCTGTTGAGCGCGCCAAACAAGGAGTGCCATATCTATCCACTGCTGAACAAATTGAAAGAGACTTCCAGTTCCAGCTCCTACAAAGGGAGCACCAAGGAACGAAGCAATTGTCTGGCCGAACCGAAAAACTGTCCCAACCCAATCAGAATGCTACAACGCAAGCTGTGGGGTTAAGGTTTAGGTTAGGTTCTGGGCATTCAAGGCGTATTAGAGGTGAGAGAACATTTCTTCACTGGGCACTCATCAGGACAAGAGATACTTGTACAGGGCTGTTGACAGAAGTGAAATCCCGAGCTCACTGGCCAAGATGACTAAGCACTTTCAGCTTGTGGAGTGAACTAATCTCGACTCGATCCCTTGCGCTGTGGCCTGCTTATGTTGTAACTTCAGCTGGAGCGACAGCTCCTGCTTACGCTCAAGCTGTGTGTCCTTTGCTAATCCTCGTGTGCTTGAGCACTTCTTGGTCTGTTGAAGAGAGGGACTATTACCACTCATAAGCACCTTAATGGGTAGGAGGGGAAAACTGGGTTGGCAGGTTGGAAAACAGTTGCCACACTTTTCTTTTTTATACAACTGGCATTTAGTGCATATTGTTTCGGAACTCGTACGTACTGTTTGGCTTATTTTTGACGATGGGCCTTATTTAGTGATTGGCATAATTCTAAGCTCTGGCAACGCCGCAGGCAACTGTTCATTTAGAGCAATTAATTTACATAGAAATACAAAAGTAAATGGTACTTTATGTGGTTCTTTTGCTGAGATTTGTGTAGCCAACTCCGAGGCAAGTCAACTTGACCTTTTCAGCGCCTATCTTGAGCGCTTCTTCTTCCATGTCTTGGTCTTTATCTGCAAGAAAACCCTTGTTCTGCAACTGCCAATAGGTCCAACATCACTGTCTTACCTTTAGATTCCTCCAGCTTGAAGGTCGTCCCGAAAAAGTCTCTTAAGTGTCTTAAGAAGTGGATGGTATAATTGGACAAAGGACCTGAGTATTGGGTAATCTTGAAAAACCGCAATGAAGAAAAAATCAGCTGTTGTACTTGCCTGTGGTCACCTTTGACACGTCTTGTTGGCTGAGTGTCATGAAGAGCACCTGCAGGCTCTGAGCCCTGGAGTCAACACAGCCTCCTCTGGAAAAACAAAGCAGTGTGCACTTGATGCCTGAGTGATCATTGTCCGTTTGACGTAAAAGGTCTCTGAATTCAACATCAGATTTTACTTAACGTTTGAGGGTATTTTTTCACCTGAAAATCTCCTCTAGCAGAGCGTTGGCTGCAGCCACGCCAATGTCGTCCGGCACAGACACTTCCCTGCCGTTGACACCTCCTGACAACGACCTCTGGTTGTCATCTGGCGCTGACGACTGCGCCTCGGCACACAAAGTCACTCCTGTTGTTGTCTCGGCGCACAGGACGATGCCGAAGCCGGGGGAATTCCCGGCTGACGAAGACTTGAGGTGGCTGGTGTGAATATAAACGTCAGGCAAGAACTGTAGGAGGACGCCCTTGGAAGACTCGACCAAGCTGAAGAATTAGACAGTATACTGAATGCTCTGCACTGTTTCTATTTCAGGCAATATGACTCCTTACCGATTCGCCATTGCAGGTGAGACCCTGGCAGTCCAAGCCACCCCTCGAACCCGCTTCACCTTTCCCTGGTCGCAGAATTGCTGAGCCCGGAGAGATTTCCGCATTGGACATCGGAACAGACACTCGCCACCGCCTCCGGGAGCGGCGCCTCTACGCTTCACGCGAAGTTCCAGTCCGTCATCCACCAGAAAGTACCTGAAAAAAGCCTGCTTGAAGCACCTTCTATAGATGTCCCCAGGTGTTACTCGTGCTCACCTCTTCATTATGGGCATGAAACTGTACTGGAGCAACTCTGGTGAGGGATCTCCCTTTTTATTAGTGACCCCTCTGAGGGTCACTTCCAGCGGCTTCTTACAGAAGGGGCCCAAGTAGAAGAGTATCTCTAAGTAGTAGCCAATGCCTCTCTTTGTACAGCAGTCGTGCTCCAATCGCCCGCCAATCAACATGCCTATGGAGAGATTCATCGTCTTGAACACTTTTGCGAACGGGCACGCCTTGAGCAATCTTACCGGGGTGATAGAACAGCGCGGTTCCGGTCTGGCTGATCTCTATCTTACTGCCGTTGGTGAGCTTATCCACCAGCCTCAGGACGGACGCTTCGGACTCTGTCAACCCAGGGTTGTCGCTCCGCTCCCGGATCTTGGAGATCCTGTTCGAAGGAAGTCAAAGTTATTGAAGTCTTGCACAAAAAGTCGATCTCCTTCACAGTACCTGATTGCTCTTCCCCTGAGAGTAGCCATGACGAGCCTCGCTCGCAGGAAGTTGGACCCCTCAAAATGGAGGAGTGTGGCAGTAGACGACTTGGTCGCTGACGACGACGCCATCTCGACAAGGCCCCTTCTTGTTCCCTAGTGTGAGCTCTTGATCTTTATTTACAACTCATTGCTTATATCGAGGCCAGTGCTGCCAGATGCCTTTGGTTGAAAAGTACCAGCATTTTCGTCCAAAAGCGCCATCACTAAATGATGATTTTAGCTCAAATAGAGCCAAATAGACCAAAGTAAAAAGCGCCACAGGGGGTCCAGAAGGCTCAAAAAGGACTCGAAAGCGCCACTTCTGGCAGTACTGTCGACAACACGTTGTGTTTACAAACAAAGTGTGTGTGAACGGAAACATTTCTGCCACGATGCACGAAACCTCGCGGAGGCTACGAATTCGACTGTGGTGCCTCATGTTAATCTTCATAAATCGTAGCCTTGAACCTCTCACAACACTTACCAGACTGAAAACCCGAAGGAAGTATTGCAAAGAGTACCGCTAGGAGGGGGTGAAGCGGTACTTTCAGCACTGATCCCCAGTGCTAGACAGACAGGGGTTGGCAGTGATGAGCGTTATCTACCTTTTTACTCCACCTACTTTTTTCCAGAACATATCGAAACTGCTTCGGCTTCACTCGACTCTAAAAGACGACGCGGACAAAAGCTGAGCCGAGATTTAGCTATTCTCTCTGTCCAACCGTCTCAGTTTATAAGTCCATGTTAGAATGTCCATGAAGCCAGCTTTACAAACACCCTGTTTGTAAAGCACTGGCGATCCCATAAACTAGTTTCAGGAAAGAGGGAAGGTGGTGCCATCATATTTTACCGTATCTATGTAGTTTGTACTTGCATATCAATGCCTTGACCAAGTTTTAGTTTATTTCTAACTAGTTCATGTTATATTATTACAAAATGTCAGGTTCCTTGGCCCGAGTTTCGAGTTCCAAAGTAGGGCTCAAAACCCAGGATGTCTGGCCGGGGACAAAGTCGCCTTGGAAAAGGTTGCTGTATTGTACGTGCGAATGCAGAGGTCACAATAATACCCTTTTTGCTTGTTCCATCATTCCCACTCTGTCGTAGCTGGTGGTTTGGCAGTCAGGTCGTAGAGGACCCTAGAGATCCCAGGTACGGTCAATATCTCGGACACCATCTTGGTCACCACCTGTTCACGTGCACGATAGATTGTAACCTGCATGAAACACAGTTTGACGCCTGCACAAGCAGCTGTTACCTCGTTTGGAATGTCAACTCCGGGCAAGCCTGGCACACCGGTCATGAAGTCCTGGCTTTTGAAAGGTCTGAGTACGACAGAGCGCTGGAAAGAGGGCTGGCGTTCGATCACACTTCTGTCGAAGTGAACGGGCAAGAGGACCTGTATGACATAGTCACTTGATTGGTAGTACGCCGTAAAAGCATGAAGACAGAAATGTCCACGAGCATCAAGTACTATGTACTTACCACAGGCATCTGACTGATGTTCCCCATCGTGCCGGACGTAATTAACACCTGCGGGTGACGTCATGTGAGCCTCTGACAGAAGGGTCATAACTTCAAATCCAAACCTGATTGGCGAGATGATCCGCTTGTCTAATGGTCTTGATGACATTGGGGGTGAGGAGGGTATGGGTGACGTCGTTGACAGGGTACTCGACAGCCCCGCCAAAAATGAAGCACACACGATTGATGTTGTGACACAGGCGAGGAATCAACTTGGCAAAGTACAAGAGGTCATTCCACTCAGGAGGCTCTTGGTCACAGGAGATGCCGACTGCATAGCTATATGATCTGCCGTCGCCCTGCACCCCCACAGTTCTAATGGGTAGCAGTGTCGAGACGTACTTCTGCCTGCGGCTGATCTCACTCAAGTGCTCTCGCTCGGTGAGGCTAGTAATGCTCTCGATTCTGTCAATTCAAGCTAGGAATAAATTCTCACACTTTAAACGGTCGAGGCTAATCAACACCTGTTCAACAAGGCGTGTTCCTTCTCCACCATCTCGCTGTAGTTGACCACCAGCCGGCAAAGCACCTGCAAGAACTTCATTGGTATCGCTACGTTAAGCAGGAAAAGTTTGTACACACACCTGGGTCTCGGCGAAATCTTTGCAAATGAAGGGCTCCGACTGACAGAGGATCCTGATGGCCAAGCCTGGACCTGGAAATGGGTGGCGATCAACCAGGTCGGCGGGAAGGCCCAGCTGGCGGCCCAAGCAGCGAACCTGGAAGTTACGAAGTGAAAACTACCATCTGACGGATTACACGTAAATACAAAGCTCTTCTGTGCCAGTACCTCGTCTTTGTGGAAGTCGACCAGTGGCTCAAGGACTTTGCCCTCATTGCGAAGCTTGCGAACCTGAGCAGAAGATGTATGAAGTCAGGCCATGACCCTAACTTGGCTTGAATCAAGATTGGACTCGGAGATGTTGTTAACCAAGTCAAGCGATCCATTGTTTTAGTATACACGCAGTTCGAAGAACATAAGTCATGAATGCCCTTTTATAAACTCTTTTCGACGCATTCAAGAACAAGAGTTTTTTTGTCACTTTTTCATCTGCACATACCAGGTCTGTGTCGTTGTGATGAGTCTTGATGAGGTCAGCCTTCCCCGACGCCACCGCGGAAGCCGACTCGATCAGATCTGGTCTGAGAGTGCCTTGACCAAGGATTACCTGCACCCAGTAAGTAGACTTAAGAGGCAAGAACGTAACCGCATGATCAACGCAGACAGACCACTCACCCCTGCAGGATCTAAGTTAAGATTCGAGATGGCAGACTTCGCTACCTCCATGAAGGTGTCGCCAATGATCCGACGTTTCTCCTCTGGGTCGTACACGAAACAAAGCAAATCTAAGAAAGAAAGAAAGAAAGTACATTCAGGACGGTTTCTTCTGACAATTTTCACTGCTTACCAGTCTTCTTCGATGACCATATGCCCTTCTCGGTCTCCACCTTGACGGTGGTATCTCCGTCCAAGAACTCCAGACTCGCGTACTCCACGCGGATGTTCAAACCGAGTTTGCTTAGAGACTCTTTTACCTGGGTACGTTTGACCAAGATACGTGATCAAGCTGGACGAAGTCAAAGACTACTGCTACTTTTTGACCTGCTCAGACTCTCCCTTCCTCATGAATCCGTTGTCAATGTGGATGGCAACAATTTGCTCGCTCCCCAACGCCTTGGAAATGAGTGCTGCGCACACCGTGGAGTCGACACCACCGGACAAGAGCATCAATACCTTGTTATTGCCAGCCTTCTGCCTAAAAGGCAAAGTTACCAAGTTGCCAATGCCGTTGCAGATTTCTTCAAATCTAAATACCTGATATATTCCATGCACTTCTGCTGACGGTCTTCTATGGAGTAACTGCCTGTGAGGCCGCACACGTCAAGGAGAAAGTTCTTCAACATTTGCTGTGGAATTATAAGCATAATAAATTCCACCGTAGACGTCGAGAACTTTTCAATACGATACATTGCCATTCGTTGTGAGGTCGACTTCTGGATGGAACTGGACGCCGTATATGTTGTTCTTCTCGTTCGAGATGGCAGCAATAATCGAGCCTGAATAGGCGACTGCGCGGAATCCCTCGGCGGTTCTGTCCAGGCTGTCGCCGTGAGTCAACAATACGGTCTGCCTCTTGCTTAGACCTCTGTATCAAAACAAGGTGTAGGTTAAGACGTTAGTCAAATCTTACAAGCTCTTCGCTGTACTCTCACTTGAAAATTGCACATTTGTCGTCCACCTCGATCTCAGCTTGTCCGTCCTCTCGGACCTCCTTCTTCATGACGCTTCCACCGAACTCCTTGTTGATCATCTGCATGCCGTAGCAAATACCTAAAACCTGCAATCTAGACATGTTACCTACCCTTTCAAGCAAGTACGCGCAGTACAAAAAGCTTCGTCACTCACCGGGATCCCTAACTTAAAAATGCCCGGGTCGTACCTCGGCGCGTCCTCTGCGTATACGGACTTCGGCCCTCCCGAGACGATAATGGCCTTGTAGCACGATTCCTGCGCAAGAGGAGAAATTGAGCATTCGGAGTTGAGTTGACTGGTCCGTGGAATCTGACCTTGATGTCGTAAGCCGGCGTGTTCAGAGGCATCACATGGGACTCGACGCCCAGCTCCCTACATCGCCGATCAATCACCTTCCCATACTGAGCGCCGGCATCCAACAGGATCACCCTCTCGGAAGCCTCGGACGGCATCTCTGCGAAGTTCGGACGCCGGACTAACGTCCCACCTTCTTGCCGTTTCCCAGTCTAAATTACAGCTTCCTCCACAACAAGCGATTTAAGAGTTGCCACTCGACTCCACGAAGTTTGATTTTGCAAAGATTGCGTGACGAATACGGTAGATATTCCGACCGCACCGTAGACATTGTAAACACGGACCACTTCGTCTATTCTTCCTTCATAATCTTGAGTTGAGTCAGCACATTCAGAGCAAGGTCGCCGACATGTCCATGAGAGTGGACGTTCTCTGCCCAAGCGGCCACACTCTCACCGTCAAGACGTCGCCGAATGACCCCGTAGTTGCAATCTTGACCGAAGCCTGCCAGAGAAGAAACCTCGATCGGTCCACGCACTACCTCAGGCGAGCAGGCGGCGTCTCAAGGAATCGACTCGATAACTCGCTCCCGGTCCGGCTGGCCAATCTGAACAACCGTGCCAAGCTCGAACTAATCGAGATGTCGGGAGAAGAAAAGGAGAAGCAAAAGTCCGAGGCCGACAAGTAAGTGTACTTGAACTTCACCCTGTTGCGTGGTAAGAGTACTGATTTCTCTTCCAGACAATCATCTGCGACAGTGACTCTGTGCGTGCAGACCGAGGACGGCAAGCGGTCTGTTGGAACTTTCGCGCTCTCCGCATCCTTGCAGGACGTCTTAGACCAGTTGTCAGCAATTGCCAGTGTGAGCGAGGACAGAATTCCGGTGATCATCTACTCTTCGAATCTGGAAGTTCGAGGAGCTTCCGAACTATCTAAGCGGTCTCTGGATAGTCTTGGTTTCCAGGCAGGCAAGAGAGAAATGGTGAAGCTCAAGTATTCCGACCCAGATCGCGAACAGCAGATCCTTGCAGCCTCGGGCGGTACGGTGAAGAGGAAAGAGACGAAAAGGCAAGTGAGTCCCCCCAGACGAGCCATGAGGGTACACAACGATGGGGAGTCCATGCTAGAGAAGCTCGTCGGAAAGACAGGACATGCCACAGACGCAAAAGAAGAGAGCCAAGATATGGAGGTAGTAGGGACAGTAATAACTCAATCAGAGAAGGAGGACGAAATATCAAGCGAATCTAAAACAGTTATAGAATCCAACAGTCCCAAGGAGAAAGAGGAAGAAGATATGTTGGAGGATGACGAAGAAGAGGGGGTGATCCACTATCTTGACGACGCCCACTTAGCTTTGGTGTTCGTACCTTCAGGGAGCTCACAGCGGCGCACACACTTCGTAGTCGACGACTCTTTCTTTGATGTCACCGTCGACGAGGTTCGGCGCCGACAAGCTGAGCTGACGCAGGAAGCCCAAACTCTGTCAGAGGGGGCTCCTTTGGAGACGCCACAGGCAAGACGCGAGCGCCAGAGGAAAAAGGTGCTGCAGACCTACCCCAAGACTGTTGTCAGGGTCCTATTTCCCGATGGCTTAGCAATCCAGGCAGGATTTAAATCCACAGACTCGGTGTCTGACGTGGCCGTCCTGGTGCGTTCATTTCTTGGACAGCCCGACGAAAAATTCGAATTGTTTACAGCACCACCAAGAGAAGTCCTTGATCCCAACCAGAGTCTAGCGGACTGTGGATTAGTGCCTACGGGAGCCGTGAGGTTCAGCCGCCCCAGGGAAGAGGAAATTGGACAGTACTTGAAGCCTGACGTGCTCAGTCGACTTTCAAATTCCAAAGGAGCTAAGACAGCTGTAAAGGATTACATGCAAAAGAAATAGACGTGCTGGAAGCTGAAAAGATCAATTCTGGTAACGCTAACCTTACTGTTCCCAAAAAATTGGAACAGCTGCATTTCGGCCAGACTATTCAAATATCTTGGTGAATCAGTAGGTTGTGCGTCTGGAAGTAGTCTGTATTGGTCAACTGCATCTGAGTGCACTGTGGCTCATCAAGCTTGGAACAGCCAAAAACAGGTGTCCAGATCACCTCCCTAACTATGATGTCCAAGAAACCGAGGAAGCGTGAAGAGCCTGAGAAGTCCATATTCCTCGAGCTCTGCGTAGAACCCTCGGCTGCGTAGATACATATCAGCTGCTGCCAGCAGGTGGTTTCAGTTCAGTTTTTCTGGCCACCAGGCGCAGGCCTCGTGACCTGATCTGTCTGCTGAAGCCGCTCTGCCGTGGCTGACGTAGTAGCAGTAGTAGTAGTAGTTGTCTGTGGCTGTGACCGCGATAGACGGGCTCGCTCAGCCTGGACTGCGAGGAGGACGAGCACTGAAGGGACTGAACGGAACTGCAAACAAAAGAAGAATTTCGTGACGTCCACGTTTTCTCGCTAGTTGGGGACGCGGCAATCATGACTAACAGCAGCAACGCTGACGACCGCGACTGTCTGTCGGACCTCTTGTTGGAGTTTTCCCGATGCTGTGAGGATCCGGCTGAGCGGGCCACATTCTTAGCCACGCTGGTCGCCAATCCGGACTCACAGACGCTCATCTTCAGGGGGATACAGGAGCAGCTCGATTTGCTCGACCAAAAGGTGGAAGCGGACAAACAAAGTCTCATGACTGGGATCCTTCGCCTCCTCTTGGAATGGTCTCGCGCCAAGGAGGAGGAGTCGGCCAAGCCATGGTTGGTCTTGCAGTACGTACCTAACCTGCTGGAGTACAGCTTCGCCCTGTCCTCTGGAGACATCAAACGTGGGTACAGTCGGCAGCAACAGGCAGCCCTGTTGAAACAGAAGAGACTGGCGTTGGATGCCTTTCTATTGGCGCTTTACAGCCGGCAGGCGACCTCGTCCGAGGCCAGTCAGTTCTTCACCGTGCAAGGGCTGACCCAGAGCTCCATATACCATGATGGCAGCCGCATGGACGCCACTGGAATCGACTGCTTTGACAAGGAGGTACTTCGAGTACCTCTGGGGAAGACGGGGGGCAGAGATCCACTGACACAGCAGAGGTTGGGGACCCAGGGCAGGATGAGAGTTGCAGAAGTACTCTATCGTTCATACAACGAGACTCTTGGTGACCTGAGTAGGGCTTCCCTTCAGCAGTTCGTTCGGACAACCCAACATTTGCTTCAACGAGGTGGCGGCAGGGGAGGGCTAACGCCTATCAACGCAAAGAAACACCATCAGCAACGTCACCAACAACAGAGGAAACCTCATCATCACCAAAGAGTGTATCTTTCCGCCGGCGTCCTATTGGAACTGCTGCAGGGGGCCTACTTCTGCATCTACAATGGCTTTCAACCAGGCGGTAGCCAGATTCTGGAGCTGATCAGGTTGCGAGGCTCTGCCTTAGGCGACTCCTCTGTTCTGTCAGTTGTCAATGCTGTACGCACCCTTGTCTTGACTGCCGGTCCTAGCCAGTTACCTTCGTCGGACTCAGCAACTGGGACGGGCATGACAACCCCTAGTCAGATCGCCAAGAACCTTATCACCAATGCCTCGTTTAGGACCAAGAAGATGGGTGACGACATCCCCAAAGTAGAGAAGGCTGGGACAGCTTCGGACAATGACAATATTGCGAACAATTTGAAAGTGCTGGCCAATATGACCTCTATTAGCGAGGAGGCCGTGGAAGAGGCCCTCGCCCACACTTCCGCTACGACGCCTACCAAAGCCCGAGAGTCCACAGCCAAGACCCCCAAAGATAAGTTAAGAGCCAAGCTGCCCAACCTGCAGGTGAGCGGCTTCAAGAAGCGGCTGGGTTCCGAGTCATCGACGAGCGATCATCAAGAGAAGAGCAACTTGAAAGCAAGCGAGAAGTCGGCCAAGGCGGACAAGCAGCGGAAGGAAGAAATGGAGCTGAAGCCGTTAAAAACCTGCAGTCCTGGTAACGAAATCGCCCCTTCAAGCAAGAAGAGGGAAAAGACTTCAAAGATCGTCAACAGCAATCAGTCGAACGGCGTGCAGCAGATGCTGCAGCAGCTGTCGCAGACCCCAACAGAAATTGACTCCATTGAGCAGGTGGAGGCCCTTATTCAAATGAAGAAGCTGCCCGCCGAGACTGTCGCAATCCACAGCCCGGAGTCTGGGACAACCATATTTTGATGTGTTGATGTCGTATGTATTACGTTTTCTGCAATAATATAGCATAATTACGTACATAATTAGTGCAACTATGGCAGCACGTAACGCATAGCCATGACGCCCATGACCTCGGGCATCTTGGTCAACAGTTGGTGACAGTGCTGAGGCAAGAGCACTCTATAACCATGAGTTTATGGCCCAAGAAGCTAGGCCAAGCTCAAGCTTTTGGGCATTCCAACAGTTTGGCTTGGCTTTCCCCGTAGTGAAGTGGGACCTCTGGGAAGGCCATAAGCGCGAGGGCGCCCAATTTGAATCTTGTCAGTTCTGCTACTAAGCACGTGTCAAGCGTGGCTTGACGTTGGATCTCCACCGATCATGTCAAGAAGGAAGTGTGCGGGTGTTCTGGCTGACCTTACTTGCCGAGTGGCGCTGATAAATACGAGTGGGGCCAGCGCGTCAGTGGCTGTGGACCCTCCGTCGTGCGTACGCTACTGCAGCGGTCGTGATCCTGACCGTGATCAATTTGTGTCGCGACCCTCTTGTGGAGAATGCAATGGAATACGTAACACTGCTATAGAATCCGAAGTTAGCGCTCCTCCTCGGCCGGCGAGACCACCTTTGAGACGTCCAACGATACGTTGGCATCTCACCTCTCGCACAGGGGCGTTGGGAAAAGCTTTTATTCGTTTTATGAGGAGAAAACGTACTCACAAGAGGTGCCTGTGCGTGTGCTTCTGCACTCAAAAACACATCTGCTACGATAGCAGCAATAACAAAATAGAGCAATGGCGACCAAAACAGAGAAATTGCACACGCTATACTTATGATTTTCACTTGTCATTCAACTACCAGCCGAAGATTGCTGACAGGAGGTTGGTTCACCTCTTCATCTTGGACAACACTTGGTCACGCTTCATCGCCACAAGTTGTTCGTCCATGAGCAGCTCGTCCAACTTGGAGTGTCCCAGGGCGATGTGCTTCACAAGGCTGTCAACCTTGTCACTGGTATATGAGCAGGCATTGCAGGCATGGGGGTCGTCGAAGGTGCTGACCAGCTCCCTCAACTCGTCCATGAAATGCCACGCCACGTGGTCGCGGTTCTGGTTCTTAGTAAATTTCATGTCACAAATGGGGCACTCAGGACCTAAGCTCAGTTTTTTAGGCTTAGCTAACGCAAGCTGTCTCTTTTGCAAAACCAGCTGCTCGTCCTGCATGAGCTCGTCGAGCTTGGAGTGTCCGAGAGCGATGTGCTTCACCAGATTGTCGACCTTGTCACTTGTGTAAGAACACTGATTGCAACGCCGGGGGTCATCAAAGGCAAGCACAAGTTCGCGCAACTCGTCCATGAAATGCCACGCCACGTGGTCTCTGTTCTGATTCTTTGTGAAGTGCATATCACAAATGGGGCATTGTGGGCCGAGCACCATCTTTTTAGGTTTGTTGAGGGCAACATCACGCTTCTCTTGTACGAGTTCGTCATTCATGAGCAGCTCGTCGAGCTTGGAGTGACCAAGAGCAAGATGCTTGGCCATTTTGTCTGGCCTCGGATTCTGGTATCCGCAAAAATCGCAAATCTTCTGGTCCGCAAAAGACGAAACGATCTCCCTCAAGTCGTCCATGAAGTGCCAGATGACGTGCACCCTGCTGTCACGCTTGGGTATGGCGACGTCACAGATTGGGCAGTTGTCTCCGATGGAAACCTTTTTGGGCTTTGACAAGATTTCTGACCTCTTCTCCATGACAAGGGCGTCGTTACGGAGAAGTTCATCGAGCATAGAGTGTACTAGTGCAATGTGCTTAGCCAAGTTCTGGGGCTTCTCGCCTCTGTAGTTGCACTCTGCACACTGCAGCTGATCGTCCAACGTCTCGAGGTGCGACATCAGCTCAGGCATGAAGTGCCTGGACACATGCTCTCTTGGAGGGTCTTTAAAGTCACATATTGGGCAGTTGGATCCAATGTTGACCTTTTTGGGCTTGGAGAGGCACTTGGTTCTTTTATCCATCACCAGCTCGGCATCCTGCAAAAAGATGTCGAGCTGGCCATGGGATAAGGCCAGATGGCGCGCAACGTTCTCAGATTTCTCTCCCCTATAGGTGCACTGTGGGCATGTCGTGTCGTCTTCTCCGATCATGGCGCGAAGGTTGTCCATGAAATGCCAGACAATGTGATCTCTGCTATGACTTTTGTTCATGATCTGGTCGCAGATAGGACACGTGACCGATGAAGGATTGCCACCACCCTTGGATCCCGTTGACTGAGTCATGAGCACTAGAGGCGGAGGCTGACGAGTTACTGTTAAGGCGCTATTGTTGCTGAGAGCTTCTGCGAAGAGTTCATTGCGCTTGGCCTGCACTAGTGCGAGGTCCTTGAGGCACTGCTCCAGTTGCTCATGTTCGACACCGATGTGCACAGCCAATTCCTCAGTGTCGTCTGGGCTGACAAAGCTGCACTGAGTACAAGACGTCGGGTCGGGAAAGCACGCAACCACCTCGGATAGCTCAGCGATGAAGTGCCGAGCCAGGTGTTCTCGATCGGGACAGAGGGTGTCGCACACAGGGCACGACTTGTACGACTTCGCCTCTTGTTCATCTTCATCTTGCAAGATGACCTGAGGCTCGAGCATCATCTGCGTGGGGTCTACTTCCATAATGCCCTCGTCATCATCGTCGTCGTCCTCATCGCCGTTCACTTCTTCGGCCATGTTGGCTCCGTCGTCGTCGTCATCCTCCTCCTCTTCCTCAGCGATCACGTCGTCGTCGGCCATATTGTGGGTGATCTCCGGCACCAGTTGGGAGATATCTGGCTCGCATTCCAGTTCTTGGCCCTCTTCCTCGGGTGGAACTTCGTCCTAAAATAGCACATTCGGTCAAAATATACACCTATTAAGTAGGGCAACTGGGTGTCACCTGGACAATTGTGTACTCCTCCTTGGGTTTAATCTGCCATTTGGCGGGAGTGGTCCGCTTAATTTTGATCGAGAGGGAACCTTTCTTCGGCGGACTGGTCTTCGGGTCCACCTCTCCATCCGACTGCTGGTGCAGGGACCACGTTTCTTGCGGGGGCCTTGTCTTCTGGATGTTGCTTCCTCCCTTGAGCAGCGTGGCCTTGAGCAGACTATCCGAAGTCTTAACGGGAGTCTTGAGTATGCTGCTTTGCTGCATCAGCGTTCTTTCCAACAGGCTGCTCGAGATGCTCTTGGATGTGTCCAATTTAGGAATCTTCGGAAAAAAGGAAAGAAAGAATGAAAGCAACGAGGTTGACAAAATTTTCCACGGCTACGACGACAACGCACTGTACCTTTGGTGGTGGAATCTCCACGTGCACGATCTTCTTGGCCTCTTCCCTCTGTCTTTTCCGTTCTCGTTCCTCCTCCCTCCTACGTTCCTCGGCTTCCTTCTCCCTAGCCGCCTGTCTCTCCTCGGCCTCCCTCTGTCGCTGGCTTTTCCTCACTGCCTCGCGCATCGGTAGCATCTTAGGTGGCAGGCCGACGAGCGCGCTGTTGCTGCTCTGGGCGGACATCGCGCCCTTGTACTCGGCTACCTTCTTGGCCACGAGCTCAGGATCCTGGATCAGCTCGTCCATCTTGCAATGAACGAGACCCATATGTCTGGCCACGTACTCCGCCTTGTCTGCGGAGAATGAACACTCGGGGCAGGAGAGAGGGGATGGCGAGTTGTCCGCAACGATGGCACACAGCTCGGGAAGGAAGTGTCGAGCGACATGCTCACGTGAGGGAATGGCGACTCCGCAGATGATGCACGACTCTCCCACAGGCACCTTCTTCGGCTGCTTCTTGACGAGGTCCTTTTTCGCCTGGACGAGCTCTTCGTCCATCATCAGTTCGTCGAGTTTGCAGTGGAAGAGGGCGATGTGTTTGGCCATGTAATCGGTGCGGGAATTGGAGTAGTCGCACCTGTCGCACTTGGACCGCTTCGGGAGAGCATTGACCACCTCCATCAATTCATTCATGAAGTGCCTGGCCACATGGTCACGATCCCGGCCCTGTTGACCACAGATAGGACAATCCTTGCCAAAGGACAGTCTTTTTGGCTTTTTCATTGCTATTTCACGCTTGGCTGCCACGAGGTCCTCATCCTGGAGGTACTCATCAAGCTTCGAGTGACCTAAGGCATAGTGCTTGACCAAGTTATCTAGCTTGTCTGTCGTATAGTAGCACAACGTGCATGCTCTCTCATAGCCAGTAGAGCGAACGAAGTCTCTCAGCTCATCCATGAAATGCCAAGAGACATGGTCGCGATTCTGGCCCTTGGTGAACTCCAGGTTGCATACTGGACAAGCAGGTCCGATATTTATCTTTTTTGGCTTCGTCAATGCTATCTCTCGCTTCTGAGCGACCAAGTTTGAGTCTAGGAGGAGCTCATCCAACTTGGAGTGGCCCAAAGCTATGTGCTTCACGAGGTTGTCTAGTTTGTCACTCCTATAAGAACACTCATTGCAAGCTTCACGATCTGGGAAACCCATGACGATCTCCCTCAGTTCTTCCATAAAGTGCCAGCAAACGTGATCACGATTCTGTCCCTTTGTAAACGGAATGTCACACACAGGACACTTGTTGCCGAGGTTGACCTTTTGCGGTGTGGAGAAGTGCCTCTCCCTCTTGCTGACTACGAGCTCGTGATTCGTCAACATCTGGTCCAGAATGTTGTGCACGAGGGCAATGTGAATGGCAACGTTCTTGGGCTTGTCGTTTTTATAAGAGCAGTCTGTACACTGGGTTTGATCGGGAAAATCATTCACAATGTCGAGGAGTTCATCACTGAAATGTCTAGCAACATGTTCCCTGGGAGGATCTCTGACGTCGCACACAGGACAAGCAGGACCCAAACTGACCTTTTTGGGTTTGGACAGTGCCTTCATCCGTTTCATGTGCAGTAATTCTTTGTCCTGGAGGAATCCATCCAGCATGGAGTGCCCCAGAGCAACATGTTTCACCATCTTCTCTGAGGTGTCTGCAGTATAAGGACATTGCGTGCACCTGGAAGGGTCGGGGAACTGTTGCACTATGGCCCGGAGCTCGTCCATGTAGTGCCAGGCGACGTGATCTCTATTCTGGTTCTTTGTGAACTGCAGGTCACACACAGGACAGCTGGAACCAATCGATTGTTTCTTGGGCTTGGCCAGAAACTTGGCTCTCTTGAGTGCAACCATCTCCTCACTTGCCAGAATGAGATCTAACTTGCCGTGCACCAGCGCCACGTGGATGGCCAGTGTCTTGGGCTTGTCACCTCTGTACTCGCACTCATTGCATTGGCAGGGGTCTTCAAATTCATTTATGTAGACCATGAGTTCATCTCCAAAGTGTCTTGACACGTGCTCTCTCGTGGGCTCACGTGTCTCACACACAGGGCAGACTGGACCTACTGATATCTTTTTGGGCCTTGACAGCGCTTTCGCTCTCTTAGACGCAACGAGATCTTTGTTCTGAAGGAGCTCATCTAACTTCGAGTGTCCCAGAGCTATGTGCTTCACTAGATTGTCCACCTTGTCTGACGTGTAGTTACAGTATGGGCAGGCCTGAGGATCTGTGAAGGACTGAACAAACTCGCGGAGCTCTTCCATGAAGTGCCATGAGACATGGTCCCTGTTCTGCGACTTGGTAAACTTCATGTCACATATAGGACACATAGGCCCGATGCTTGTCTTCTTGGGCTGAGACAGATATCTCATTCTTTTCATCTTGACCAGCCTGGAATCTTTGAGATAATAGTCCAGCCGACCATGGACTAGAGCAATATGGAGCTCCAGGTTTTTCGTCTTCTCTCCCTTGTACGGACAGTCCATACAGGCTAGTTTGTCTGGCAACGTGGCGACATAAGCTCCTAGTTCTTCACCAAAGTGTCGCGCCACGTGTTCTCGGGGTGGGTCTCTCACATTACAAATAGGACAACTTGGCCCTATGCTCTCTTTCTTGGGCTTTGTCATAGCTAGAGCTCTCTTCTGATTGACCAGATCTTCATCCTGGAGTAGTTCATCCAGCTTGGAGTGCCCCAGAGCGATGTGCTTTGCAATCTTGTCTGAGCTGGGGTTGGTGTAGTCACACAGTTCGCAAGCCTACGTGGAGGAAAGAAAAAGAAGTGAACATCTGATCATGACATCGATCGCATCCATGATAAACACTCACCTGAGGATCTTTGAAAGAAGCCACCATTTGCCGGAGGTCGTCCATGAAGTGCCAAATGACATGGACCCTTGAGTGCTGTTTGGAAAGAGACTGATCGCACACGGGACAGTTAGGGCCGATGGCGAGCTTGCTGGGTTTGTTAAGGAACTCTTGCCGGCGTTCCTCAATCAAGGCTTGATCCATAAGGAGCTCGTCCAACTTGGAGTGCACTAGAGCAATGTGGCGCGCAAGATTCTGTGGCTTTTCACCTCTACAAACGCAGAGAAGGTGGCATCGAATCAATGTGCTGTCGGTAAATGCAAACAATGGAGCTACCTGTAGTTGCAGTCTGGACAACTGAGCTGATCCGGAAGAGTGGAGACCAACTCCATCAACTCCTTCATGAAGTGTCGTGACACGTGCTCGCGAGCGGGATCCTTAAGTCCGCAAATTATACACTGCGGCCCGATGGATACCTAAAAGTGACAAGTTGAAGAGTTCATCGCAATGATGAGGGCCGTTAACATGTACTATGATCTCACCTTTCTTGGCTTAGCCATTGCCTTTGCACGCTTCTCGTCAACAAGGGCGCCGTTTTCCAGAAACTCGTCCAGCTTGGAATGAAAGAGAGCAAGGTGTCTTGCGATATTTTCTGCCTTGTCGCCCATGTATTCGCACCCGGGCTCAGGACAGCGGGATGGATCAGCTGCCATCATGGCCTTGAGCTCATCCATGAAATGCCAGCAGACGTGATCTCGCGCGTGCTGCTTGTGCAGTTGCTGATCGCACACGGGACAGTGAGAGCCTAGTGCGGTTTTGCGAGAACCCGGCGTCCCTCCTATCATGCTGCGAGTACCAAAGGAAGAGTTGGACGCCGTCGAGTCTTGTGTCGAGTCGTTGGTGAAGGAGTCGTAGAACAGTGCGCCGCTTGCCATCGCTGCAGCGCCGGACAGGTTGCTGAGCTGGCTCTCGTGTCCCTCCACGTCGTCACCTTCCTCCATGTTAGATTCGAGGAAGAGTTCCGGCTCAACCTCCACCATCTGTCCTTCGTAGTCGTCGTCGTCGTCGTCCTCTCCACCGGCAGCCCCGCCGACACCACCGGGGCCAACAGCCATCTCGCCGTCGTAGTTGTCGAGCACGAAGTCCGGAGTGTCGATGTCTCTGAGTCCGGACGCCATCTTCGCTCGCTTCCTCTCCTCCTACTTCGCTTCGACTAAGATGGCGACGGCGCGGGCGAGGTTCCTCGCCGAGGGCTCCCACCTCTCCCTCTTCTCCTGGCTCGCTGCAGTGGCCGCCGGCCGCCGCCGCCTCCGTCTCGCTCTAGCCGCGTTGCTCGGCCGGGGCCGGCTCGGTCGGCGCGGAGGGGGAACTCGGCCGCCGCCGACGACGACGAGGAGGAGACGAGACGTGAATGCCCATTGGACGTTTCACTTTTCCTCCTCCCCGCCGAAGTTGGAGGAGAGGAAAGAGAGGAGAAGCACGCGCGGGCGCGCGCTCTTCCCTGCGCAGCCTTGCGCTGGCCGTCATCGGGAGAGAGCGAAGCGGTCGAGAGCCCCGTTGTGGGGTTACCAAACAAGCACGAGGTCGACTTGGGAGCAGCGGAGGGGATGGCCCCAAGTCCTCCGACAGCGTCGGCGACATGATTGAAGTCGAATTCTTCCCTCCCCCCACTGCCGAACTTGTCCACTCAGACTTCAAGCTCGAATGAGAGGCTAAAATAGATCCGCGGCCGTGTCGAAGCCGCCGCGATCACCGTGATCGCCATGGTCGCCAAGGGCTGTATTTATCCTCCTTTTCCTCCCTCCCCACACTCTCAGCATGCGCCGCGCGGGCAACTCGAGTGCTTCGCGCGTACAAAAATGCAGGTTTGACGCAATTCAAAACGTCAAAACATTAGAAAGTCCCCCCTGGTCGAGATCCACCTCCATCTGGTGGACGCGAGGTCCGTGGTGTCGGCCCTAGTCGAGTCGTTGTAAACGTTGCCGCCGACGTCCTCCGAGTAGCAGCTCTGTTCTCTCTTCTCGAGGAAGAGGTAGGACGACAAAATGGCCGTCTGCGGTCGCCAGGCGACGGCGGCGTGGGCGAGCGCGCTCCTGCTCGCCGACTCCGCCGCTTCCTTCATGTCGATGTAGACGTGGAAGAAGAGAGCGAGGGTTAGCTCTGCCTGGCGGCCGGGCAGACGAGCGAGCTCGGCTAACCTCCTTCGGCTCTTTGCCCCGCTCTCCTCCGTCTCGTGGCGAACGGACCGACCGTGGCAAGCGCTTTGTCTCCGTCGGCCGCCAGGTGGACAGAGAGAGGACGACGAACGGACATTTAACGGACAGCAGACGAGAGGTTGTGAGAGAAAATGCTATTTCTTCCGCCTCCAAGGTGTTCAAGACCAAGTCCGAGTGTTCCTCGTACGTAGTACAGTACGTATACAGTACGTACGTATACAGCCTTATTCTCCTCTTTCTGCTCAGCTCGCCATGACAGAACTGTGAACAGATCCTGCAAGCTGAGCTGTCATCGAGATGAACGACGAGGTAAATAATCTGATAGAAGGCTTACTCCTTCCCCCCCTTGTTCACCACGTTGGCAGCGCTAGTGACAATGCCAAGGCCTGTATCGACCATGTGTACTATCATGTCCAAGTGTACACATCCGCCTACAGTCTGTATTGCGTCCACTTGGGTATGACAACCACATCAGTTACTTAACAGTCCGGTCACGCATTGAGGGACTGCCTGACTTGACCCTGTCTCCACTCCTCCCAGGTTGGTACAGAAATGAATGGTTTCTTCCATGGCGGCGATTCGCTGCTGCCGCGTTCAGGTCCAGTGGAGGGAAGAACAGCGCCGCTGCGACTGCCGCTCCCTCCACGTCCTGCAACAACTCGGAGGTCATCCCCGGAAGCACCAATATCTGCTGCAGGGTCAATTTTGACTTCTCTGGTTCCGATTGCATGACACCATCGCCTCGGCGGGAGGACTGACTAAGCAAACTTGCGGCTCGCTCAAGTCAGATCAACATTTCCCAATCACTCTGCACTACATCGACGTCGTTGTCGGTGGACGCTTCAGCCACTGCTCTGGCTTCCTCAGCCTTCCCTTATACTGCTTGAAAGTCCCTGGACCTTGACCTCCGCTTGCCCACGAAACGCATATCCACTTTCGGCTGGGCGATGTTGGTTCTGGGCAGACTTCTCGAGCCCGTGTTCGCCCCGAGTAGTTTCACATGAGTTTTTCTGCTTCGTTTCGATTCATCCTCACCGAGCAAAAGATCGAATTGCAAGCTTTTCATATTCATTGACAAAAATATTCTGCACAGGATGAATTATACGTGTTCCTCTTATATATAAAAGATGATCAAAGTAATATATGGCAGTCAGATCAGTATCAATAACACAGGGTACTCCATGAACTAGCTGAAACCTTCTTCTTCCACACTCGCAACCTCTCCGCTACTCTCAGACGCTCTCTCGTCTTCGTTGACGAGCTCCTCGTGAGGGGCAGCATTCCTGGAATCCATATTTAAAATTTTCTATTCACTTGTACTTTTGTCCCTCACGTAGTACCTGTAGAGTACGTAGTGCTGAATCATGAACAGGACGTCGAAGAGTACTGAGAACATCCCGAGTCCAAACTTGGTCGGATCACCGAAGATGGAAGACCAATCGTCTAATAAGGAGAGTTGCATACTAAGGTGGATGAAATGTCATGTTTTAACTTACTGTAGTTGTAGGCGACGACGATCATCTGCACGATGCTGAGCACTCCGCCGGAAAAGTCGAGCAGTACATTTCCGATGCTCCAGCCGTCAGTGCTCTTCCTGCGGTAGTTGAGCCAGGCTTGTGGAACGTACTTTACTAGGGTGATGAGAAGCTTGATGTAGGAGCACACATAGAGGAACTGCAGCCAGTCGGTCACGGACGCCACGGAAAGGCAGATGGTCACAGCTAAACAAGTCCCGATACCGGCATGCAGGAGGAGAACTGGACGAGAAATCCTCTGACCTCCTCGCTGTGCCAGAAGGAGAGCGGGTGCTTGTACCTCTGTGTACGTATAAGGTATCTGTGAGGGTTACCTCGTAGATGAAGCATTGGGAGATGGTGACGACGCACGCAAACGTGGCGTGCAACGAGAAGATAACGTCGTTCAACTGCACTGGATTAATACCCAGGCGATGGCGGGAGAAGTACAAGGTCTGAAAGTCAGTGCATGCTTGCTGTGAAAATCAAAAAATATGTCAGAGTGAGGAATGTCACAAACCTGTATCTGAGGAATCCATAGCAAGCCAATGTTGAACAGGGAATACAGAAGGAAGCCTACAACGTTCAGGCTCAAGAAGTCAAAGCTGAGACCGACAACGCTGCAAGGATTTGCTTTTTGATTAAGCCTCCCTCTTTTCAACGGCTGGTCTCACCTCTTTCTCTTCCAGTTTTCGTAAATCTGCGGGTAGAAGGAGACTGACCAGGCGGCAAAGTAGAGCCAGCCGACCACCTCCTCCACTAAGTCAAGGAAGCGCGAGTGGTACACGGATATCCTCACGAACCCATCGCTGGGGCTGAACCAATGGAGAAAACAACAGATGAAGACAATCACAAATAAAGTAATAGAGCAACAGAGTCGACGACCAAATCCAGTAACCGCCATTTAAGCTTAACATACAATAAACAGATGTGCTTACAAGAGCATCATCAGAGAGAGACAGAGGCGTGATTGACACGGAGAGGAGAGGGACGAGGGACCCTTTTGTCATGTCGTGTTGATGAGCAAGCCCTCCGTCCTCTGCTCTCGTTCAAACTGCTGCTCTCTTGAAATGCCATTGCATCACATGGGCAACGTTAAAGGCGCATTCAGACAGGGCAATCTGCCCGCGGATGCTTAATGACTCGAAGCTGGTGCTCCAAGCACATCTGGGAGACAAATCCCAGATGTGCTGGGAGCATCAGCTCCGAGTGTCTTACTCTATGGATGCGTTGCGCACGGACGGCACGACCACGGCCTTGCCCACTCCTAGACCGTCGAAAACCACGTCGAAGTCGCTGCCGCCGTTCTTGCTCTTGACGTATACGTCAGGCAGGGGAGAGACGACCCCGGAGGGATAATCTCGGAAGGATACTTCATAGATGGATTGACACGTGCTGAAAGGAGCCAATGTCTTATTCAGAGGCGACTGAGGGCATGTTGCACTTTCGGTCTTGGAATACCTCTCAAGGACGTAAGTGAAGGTGCGGTTGACCCCGATCCGGAGCTTGAGGTCATGTGTGGTCGAGCTGACTGAGACCGACTCGTCGGAACTTCCGCAAGGCGGCAATCCCCAGTTGACCCCAACCTGGACTGCGGGAACGCCCCCATCTACAAGAGGATCATGACAACGCAACGGAGGGGGTGGACTGAAGACGCTGACTTTTGCTTTGACCTTACCCAAAGGGACCGAGGTGACAAGCGAGGCCGCCAGAAGCGCAGAGGACAGGGTCGCGGCAGCCATGGAGCAGCAGCGAAGAACCGTCTCTGGATGCGTTCTATTCGTTGCCTCTCCGTTTCGTGATAACTTCCTTGTTTGTTTCTCTCCTGGGCCTAGATTGCCAGCTTCCTTGCTAGATTCCTTTAGGTTAGCTGATGCATGAAACAGCTGACTCCTTGTTGTCCTTGCTGAAGATGTCCACGCTGTCCGGACTGGGCAACTGGGTCAATCGGCTGTCGACGTCGGCTTCGACTTGGATCCCTAGAGGAGGTGAGACGAACGTGGCGCCTTCCTGAGTCAGGTTTTCCGTGTCCCCTGAGGTGTCCCCGCCGTGAACAATGTCGTCGTCGTTGGGGCTGACGGAAAGTTGTGCGCGGCTCTCCAGGGAATGCGTCGGTACGGTCTGGAAAACTTTTTGTGCACGTTTTGCCAAGTGAACAGTCCCACGACGCTATCTCTCTTAAAGATTTCTGCGTCGGCAACTCCATCCAGGAGGTGGAGGGCGGCCCGGAGAGCGCGCTCGCCTTCTACCGGGACTTCGTCGCTACCAACCGACCCGCGATCTTCAGAAATGCCGTGCACCACTGGCCGGCGATACGCAAATGGAGCGACGACTACCTTGGGTAAGAAATAGAGGTGCTATACAGTATTCTAGTGACGTCATTCGCTACAAAGGTCCCTGTTTAGGAATCGTCTTAAGACGGTCGCTGTGTCAGTCACTCCTAGCGGCTACGCGGACGCCATTCACGGTGACGGCAAGGGGGAGCAACTCTTCGTAATGCCACATGAGGAAAGGACGAGCATGGCCGACTTCCTGCGCATCCTGGCCAGGCCAGAAGATTTTACAGGCGTGTATTATGTGCAGAGTCAGAATGACAATATGGGCGAAGACTTTGCCCCACTCAGAGGAGACGTTGGCGAGTTGCAGTGGGCCAGGGAGGCCTTCGGAAGACCCCCCGACGCCGTCAACTTTTGGATGGGCGACCAGAGAGCAGTGACGTCAAGTAAATATTCGTAGAATGCGTCCAGAATGCGTTCGTTCCAATGCTGACGTTCTTTTGACTAGCTCACAAAGACCCCTATGAGAACATCTACTGCGTGGTGCGCGGCCACAAAGACTTTGTCTTGCTCCCGCCAACCGACCTGCCGTGGTTGTACTACAAGGATTACCCGCAAGGACAGTTCCGCCGTTGCTCTGCCACGGGTACCTTCAAGATTGAGCGCTTGAGCGGTTTGCCCTCGGTGCCCTGGATCAGCGTCGACCCGCTACAGCCGGACCCTGAGCGCTTTCCCGACTATGCACAGCACGCCAATCCTCTAAGTGTCCGTGTGCGCGCCGGGGACGCGCTCTACCTGCCCAGTCTGTGGTTTCACCACTTGCGCCAGTCGCATTCCTGCATCGCCGTCAACTTCTGGTACGACATGCAGTTCGACGCCCGGTACGCCTACCTCAACTTCCTCTCCTCGGTGGACTCTGTTCGACGGAAATTTAAATGTTAGAGACGCTCAGCTGCTGTTAGAAATATTGAGAGAACAGCGTCTCTTTTTCGAGCTGCGCCTACCGTGTGAATAAAAAAGGCGCCATGTAAGCAATAGACACAAAAGCACCCGTTGTAAAAGGCTTGAATGTGTCCTTTTTTCTTAGTCACACTGTGCGTTTAAGCAAAATATTGCGGATGCGCATTTCTGCGAAATGACTGAGCTTGACAATAGAAGAAGCGGCTTCATTCCTCAACTGTGCGAAGAAAAAGAATTTGACCATGTTGGCACTGTAGGTTATTCTTCTTCTTGAAGCAATGGATCATTCCAAGTAGGAACAAGCCTACAACTTCGTCACCTCCTTGCAGTGCGAACACGTCCGCTTCTACTCGGGAGAGGTGAGGCTTCGTCGTCTGCGGCCTCGGACATCGCATCACTCCTCGTGGGAGAAGTGTGATAATCCGGACCGGAGCAGGCCGCAAAAACCTGTTCTACGAAAGCCAGAATCGGCGACGCGATGACAACAGCATTCCCGTCACGAGTTAGATGCGAGAGAGCGATGCGACGAGGCGGCTAAGGTGAGCGAGCGGGGCTTGCTCCGGAACGAAGGAAGGATCGAGGACTCTCTAATGTCATCCGTGTAGTGTTCGCTCGAGACCCTCCTTCCTTTCCTCCAATCAAGCGAAAAGAGAGCTTTGCTGCGTTGGACGCCCGCTTAAAGCTCTGCCAGAGCTGAACGGCCGCTGACTTTCTGAAAGACACTTACTTGGCCACCGACAAGAGAGAGAGCCCAGAAAAAATGGCTTCTTCGAGTGAGTCCCCTCACGAGCGTCGAGTCCTGCGCCCGGGAGAGCACAAGGACCAGGGAATCGCCGTGTTTACCTCAGGCGGAGACTCCCAAGGCATGAACGCGGCCGTCAGGTCCATCGTCCGCTTTGGAATCTACCTAGGCTGCAGAGTTTTCTTCATCAGGGAGGGTTACCAAGGAATGATCGATGGTGGCAGCAACATCGTGGAGGCCTCTTGGACGTCGGTGTCTGGCATCATACACAAAGGAGGGACAGTCATTGGCTCCGCTCGCTGCAAGGAGTTCAGGGAGAGGTCAGGTCGTTTGAAAGCAGCCAAAAACTTGATCGATCGAGGCATTACCAACTTGGTCGTCATCGGCGGAGACGGCTCTCTGACTGGTGCCAACATGTTCCGTCAAGACTGGCCCGGCTTACTGAACGACTTAGTTCAGCAAGGGCAGATCACGGAGGACATCCGAGAGAAGTACTCCCACTTAAACATTGTGGGTATGGTTGGTAGCATCGACAATGACTTCTGTGGCACCGACATGACAATCGGAACTGACACTGCTCTACACCGAATTGTTGAGGCAGTAGATGCAATCATTCCTACGGCTGACTCACACCAACGAACATTCATCATGGAAGTCATGGGGAGACACTGTGGATACTTGGCTCTGGTAATGATGACTGACGTGTATTCTGCTAAAGAGCTCATTTTGATTTCTTACAGGTAGCAGCAGTGGTAACCGAAGCAGACTGGGTTTTCATCCCAGAATGGCCTCCAGATGTGAACTGGCCAGAAAAATTGTGCAACAAGCTCCGTGATGGCCGTGAAACAGCTGGCCAGCGACTCAACATCATCATTGTAGCAGAAGGGGCATTGGACCGTGAGGGCAACGCTATCACTTGTGAACAGATCAAGAAAGTCGTCGTGGACAATCTTCAGCAGGATACGAGGATCACGGTGTTGGGTCATGTACAGCGAGGTGGGGCACCCTCAGCTTTCGACAGGGTGCTAGGTTGTCGCCTGGGTGCAGAGGCTGTCCTTGCCCTCATGGACGCTTCGTCTGATTCTGAACCAGTTGTGGTGTCTCTGGCTGGTAACACTCCTGTACGATTGCCTCTGATGAAATGTGTCACCGCCACACAAGCTGTTACAAAGGCCATGAAGGAGAGGCAGTGGTTGGAGGCTGTGCAGCTGAGGGGACGAAGCTTTCAAAGGAATCTGGAAACATACAAGATGCTTACAAAGAACAAGCCGAAGGCCCCACCCTCGGGAAAGGGCACGGGATACAATCTGGCTTTTATGCACATCGGAGCACCCTGTGGCGGCATGAATGCTGCGGTCAGATCCTTCGTGCGTAACTGCATAGCTGGTGGGAACAGACCATTTGCAGTTCACAATGGCATCGAAGGGCTGATGTCCGGAGATGTGGAAGAGATGAAGTGGAGCGACGTCAATGGCTGGATTGTTCTTGGAGGAGCCTTACTGGGTACAAAACGTACACTACCTAAAGGCAACTTTGACAAGGTATGGACTGACTTTTTCGGCCAAAGGATCAACAATTGACTTATTCTTGCACCAATTGCAGGTGGCAGAGACGCTCCGCAGGTTTAAGATTCATGGAATCTTGGTCATTGGTGGTTTTGAAGCCTTCCATGCTCTTCTGCAGCTGGCTGAACAGAGAGAGGACTATCCAGAATTCTGCATCCCCATGACTGTGTTGCCTGCGACCATTTCTAACAATGTACCTGGAACTGATTTCTCCCTCGGGGCTGACACTGCCTTAAACGAGATAACGGAGATTTGCGACCGAATTCGTCAATCAGCACAGGGTACCAAGAGGAGGGTCTTCATTGTGGAGACCATGGGCGGATATTGTGGATATTTAGCCACAGCTGCAGGTCTGGCTGGTGGATGTGACGCTGCTTACATCCATGAGGAACCTTTTGACATCAAAGACTTGTTGAGAGATCTAGAAATTCTCAAGAGCAAGATGGACCATGGTAAAATTGAGAGGGGCCTCATCCTGCGCAACGAGAAAGCAAACTACAATTACACAACTGACTTCCTATTCAGGTACGTAAGTCAACGCCGATTTGGTTGAATGTCCACCTAGAGCAGCAGCCCTAAGTCGTGATTATATAGCCGTGCTTTTTTCAGCGCGTCTCACTGTCTCTCTCTTCCACAGCCTCTACGCTGAAGAAGGCAAAGGGGTCTTCTCAGCTAGGAAGAACGTACTTGGTCACATGCAGCAAGGAGGTTCTCCGAGTCCATTTGATCGAAATCTGGCCACAAAGATGGCGGCCAAGTCCTACTCCTGGCTGGTCGAACAGGTATGCATCCCCATGCGGTCAATCGACCGTCAGTGTTTCTCTTTTGGCGACTCTTCCTGTTGTTCCTGCAGATCTTGAAGAATTCAGACAACGAGAATGTTCTGATGGCCAAATCACGCGACTCAGCGTGTCTGCTCGGCATGAGGACCACGCATTATAAGGTGAACAACAGAAATGAGGTCGTCATTCGTTGGCGTTAACGTGTCTTTGTCGCCAGTTCCAAGCTCTCCAGGATCTCAAGGAAGAAACGGACTTCGAACATCGCCGCTGGAAGAAGATCTGGTGGGTGAACGCTCGAGCAATCATGAAGATTCTCTCCCAGCATGATTCCACCTATCGAAACAGTGGCGACGGGCCGGGCGAAATGCTCGAGCTCGAGCTCATCATTCGGGGGCCGGAGACATAGTCAGCACGGACAACACGTAGTCGGGCGAAAATGTTTTGCATACGAATTTTATGTAGTCAAAAGAAAGTAGTAAGACAATCATGTCTGGTCTTATTGAATTGCTCACCACACCGATGCACTCGTCGTCGTTCCTCGCCAGCGCGATCTCACAAAATATGTGCCCAGCGACATTCTAGGCTGAATATTTATTCCACTCATCTCGTCCTCCGTAGGGACGTGAATGCCGCCGGAGAGATTTAGGCTCGACGACCATTAACTACGACTAACAGTTTTACCACCGACTATTACTTGGCTTCCTTCTTCGGCTCCTTTCCCAGCAGCTTCGCCTCCTGGTCCTCGTGCATCTTGATGGCCTCTTTATGCCGCTGGATAGCAGCCTCGTGTTGCTTTATCTCCTCGTATAGGTGGCTCTTGACTAACTTCAGCTGGCGTTGGGTCTCCTGGCGAAAGTACTGGTCCTCGACAGCTTTCTCCTTTTTGCTGAAAGCGCCTCCGGCTTCGCGAATCGCTCCTTAAAAAGAAGTTTGAGAAGGTACAGGAACAGTGTCCAACATGAATACAATGCCCGTAGCCTTAGAGAACGCTTCCTTGTGAAGCGTTGCTCGTGGCCGATTTCAACCACGACCAAGTCCCACTATTTTCATAACGGAAAGACTATGGATGGTAGATGGACAGTTTCCAGCTTACCGGCATCGTCCGCCATGTTCCTGGTGGCTGCCAACAACGGCCTCGAACAGACCAGTGACAACCTCCGGAGGGATCCTAACGTGACAAGAGCCATTTGAATTGGAGAAGACGAAAAATTCAATGGACGACTGCGAAGAACTGATGATCGTCAGCTGTCCTTCCCCAGGAGCTGCCACGTCTTGTTTTCATCGAAGAGCTTTCAAATTTAGGTTACTCTAAATTTATTATATCTTTATGTCTACCAGAAGGTATTGTAAATGAATGAGTTCCTCTCAGGTTTGTGCATAAAAAGTGACTTTAAAGTTTGTGTAAATTTCATAAGGGCATTTCTGAAGTCCTGTAGGCAGATTTGGCAACCTTGCCTCGGGAAGACGCCCAATGAAGGGAGAGAGGAAGTAAACAAACACTCGCCAGATCTGATCATGTCACCTACTCGACTGTCTCTGCGACATCCGCAGCTCTCACGCGAGGACGGCGGTCTCCGGGTGCCTCTTCTCGAGGACCGCCTGCGCCGCACCCTAAAAAAGACCTTGACGAAAGAGGTCAGAGAGAATAAACTCGTCTCCATCGGTCTCCGCTCCACCATCAGGCTGCTCAAGCAACGACGATCGTCGGTGGTGCTGGTTTTCATCGAGGCTGACGGCGCGCATATGGAAGTCATCCGAAGTCTTCTCGTTGACCTGAACTCAGCCGTCAGCCTCCCCGGCCTGGAGGCACTGGTAAAAGAAAATCTGGGCGTCAGTGCCTGCGTTGTTGGCATCGTTAAAAGTGAAGGCAAATGCTATGGAAATGATGGCGTGGGAGAGGAGGAGCTAAAGGAGCTCGCAGCGGAAGTCCAGGCTATGAGAAAGACTGAAGAAGTGAAGAAGCCCACGGTCAAGATAGAGCAAAACAAGAAACTGTCGGAATCTGATGGGAAGGTGAGTGTGTATAGCTGCTAGTAGAGAACAATTGACCGGGACTAACAGATATGACATTTTCTAACTGCAGCTTTCTGTGTCCTCCATCCAATCGGTCTACCTGAGACGAAGAGCCGATGGCGCAAGAGCGTTCAGGCCGGAAAATACCTCCAAAGAGGATTTGACTTCTGCGGCTGGCAATGACTTTATCAGCCTAGGGTGAGGATATTTGAACTGATGTCTCTGCTGTGATGCAACAACGTTAATGACGCCCTTTTGGTGTTTGTATGCTGAAATTGCTCAATACAAAAGTATTCGAAAATCTATTTCTTTTTTCTTAAAGCTTAGATGGAAGCTTAAGGTAGCATTTGTTCATTATTTCTTTAAGGTCATCAGGACTATTGCAGTGGTGTCACCTGCATCTTGTGAGTTGCCCTAGCCAACAGGCAATTGGTTAATACACAGCCTTCCTCCTGTGCAAATCTCCTAGTGTTCGAGTTTCGATCAATCTGGAGGACCAACTAAAGCTTATTTTACCTCTTTTTCGACCAATTAATCGATTAATTTCAACTAAAATGAGATGCTCATATTTTGGCCCCATGAACGTGTGTGTGTGTGTGTGTTCGCAGCTGATACCATCCTTGATAAGATTTTGGCAAATGCCCACAAGCCTGAAAATGACATGAGTTTAGTTATCCCTTTAATTAGTGTCATTCTGGAGCAGGCAGCAGAGGAAAAATAGTTCATCAATAGTGTCATCATTTAGCCTAGTCCTCAGCTTGGTGACAAACAGTCCAGCAGCACTGAAGCTCCTCTCCGCCTCAGTGGAGCTTGGAGGAATGGTTCTTAATGCCTGGTACACCTTCTCCAAGCAACTTGGCCTCTGCTCAGTGCACTCCAGGACAGCCATCTCTTTCTTTATGCACTTGAGTACCTGCTGAGGAGTTGATTGGGGTGTGAGCATACCACTTGTAACATCCTCTTTTTTCTTCTTCAGAAAGATATGGAGTTCTTTAGACCTGCTAAGTTTTTCAGGAGGCTTCTCTTCCACAGAGTTATTGTTGCCATCATTGGGTTCTTTGCAGTGAGAACTCAAGAAAAGGCGACAGTAAAGGTCCCTGGCAGTCTTGGATAGCTCATTGATAGGGGGATAAGGGGAGGCAGTGATCTTCATCCTCAAGTTTTTGATGGTTGAGAGCAGGATCATCAAGGCAGAAGAGAAGGCAGGAAATGTTTTGTAAACACCTCTCGAGGATGTGAGCCTTCACCCTCTCCAACAAATTCTTGGCAATAGGACTGTCTTGTTGACCCAGCTTAGATATCATGTACTCAAAGGTCTTCTCAGCCTCAACTAAGGTGCAAGTTCTCTCACCCAAAGCCAGAGCTCCAGCCTACACAACTTCCTAGGGATCCACCATCTGGGATAGGAGCTGAATCTCATCATCGCTGGGACAGAGATCAATAAGGGAGATATCCACTTGAGTTGTGGCAATAGCTCACTTCATGGCCAAGAACCTCTGCAGCATCTTCAGGAGGGAGTTCCACTGTGTTTTAGTGTCCCTCAGTAGACTCAGGCCCTTTCCTTTTTCTAGAATGCATACCTCTTGCAGGGCATCATTCTTAAGAGGAGACTTCCTGAAGCAGTTGACTATTTTTTGTACCTTCTGGACAGCTGTGAGGCAGTCATCTGAAAGCTCCACTTCCTGTTCTGCCACTTCTTCCCACAGATCCTCAGCTTCTTCCTCCTCTTCTTCATCATGACCCTCTCTGGACTCTTCTTCTTGATCAGTGTTCTGATCTTCCCTAACATGCCTCTTGTACAGGACATCCACCACTGCCAAGTGGAGGTCATGGCAGTGAGAGACTTGATGGAGGGAAGGCAGCAGCCAGCCCATCTTCTTCATGACCGAAGCACCATCCGTAACCAGGGAAAAGCAAGCATAATATTATGTTAGCTTAGAGAATTTCATTCCTTCAGTTACCTGGCCAACGATGTCATCTTTCATAGTCAGACCAACTTCTCTTCAACCAGCTCCACCGCCCTTTCAGCAGGCATCCCTCCTTTGACTTGCATAATTCCAAGGTGATAGCACTGTTCTCCAGTATGAAGATTGACTGCCATATATCTCCTGTTACGTTCACTCATCCAAGGACAGAGAGAACTTCTTCCCCTCTGCCTTCATAGCACTGAGCTGGTTGCAAACTTCTTTTTTCTTCTTCTTCCCCTGAGACATGACCATGGTCCTGATCCCTTGATCAGACTTAGGCATAAAGAGGCCTTGGGCAGTCCAGCCCTTGTGGATCTCTTTGCTAGTGGCCAAGGTATGAAAAGAAATGTGATCTAAAGCAGCAAGGCTGGGCAACACCTCAGGGGAGCTCTCTTTTTTGGCAAAGAAGTCTGACACAGAGGACTGCTTGGAAGGTGTGGCACTTTCTCCAAACTTGATCTTGTGCTTGTGCTCCATGTGATACTTGCAGCTGGAGGTGGACCCCAAGTCTTTGAACAGTTTGCTGCAGTGTTTGCACTTGATGCTCTTCTTGTCAGACATGGACAGGAACAATCCCCACCTGAAAAGACCAGACCAGAATTAGTTGATTTGAGACATCAAAACAATACAGCATGCAATACTTACTAAGAAATCTGTAATGTTTGCACTGCAGTGTGCTATGTGAGTGAGTGACTCAGTCAAAGTGACCCAGAGTAACTCAGTCAAAGTGACCCAGAGTAACTCAGTCAAAGTGACCCAGAGTAACTCAGTCAAAGTG
>JAAUXU010093260.1_pt1 | contig 35920 bp, 35 predicted proteins | sample 7278151 | NCBI WGS metagenome assembly JAAUXU01 (sample SAMN14350113, study PRJNA611818) | marine sediment metagenome | isolation source: surface marine sediment (1.8m) | place: French Polynesia: Moorea | collected 2018-08 | reverse complement strand
GTGTGTGTACCACCTTACTATATCCTGGGGTACTCCTACGTTGTTCATAGGGGTTGTAACTTATTTTTGTTAGGGCTGTAACTTATTTTTGTTAGGGTTGTAACTCTTTTTTGTTAGGGCTGTAACTCGTTTTTGTTGGAGTTGTAACTTACTTTTGTTAGGTTTTTAACTAAAATGTCGAGGTCTATTCCTTAAAAGAGTCTTTCAGGCCAGAAGATGGTAATAAAGGGGCCGTCAATTTGAAGTGGCAATTCTGCTGATGCACTCAGAGACTTGTGGCAGAGCACTCAATCAACAGTGACTGACAGTGATTTAATGCTGCCCCACTTGTACATGTTGCTTTTTTTTGCAAAAGACCGAAAACAGAATCTGCCAATGTGGTCACTGAAGCTGAAGTCCAAGATGAGCACGAGGACCTGGCAAATGGGGCTCCAGCCGAAGCAAGCTCCAAAAAGGTAAGGAGGCCATCTCAGTGGAGCTGTGCAAGATGTTGAGGAGGCCCTCAGACCCCTCTCCTCTGTGATGGGGGCTGACTTGGCGGCTGTCATGACCACAGATTCAGCATCCTGGTCAATTCAGAAGGTCGCATCTCGACTTAAATGCCAAGATCATTTATTTGCCTCGAGTGAGCTGACAGAGAGAAACCCTTGGCCGGAGAGAACTCTTCAAGTTTGAGAGACAACCTGATGGTCACGCTTCTCCAGGGAGTATTCCTGGGCCTCCTCCTTCATGGTGGCCTCTTCCACAGGCTCTACAACACACTTTGAAGACATGCCTCATTAGACAAGATCACCCCTGTAGCTTCCACAGGATTGTCCTGGGACCTCGCCAGTCGGTCCTGGAAGTGCTCATGAGTCTACCTCAAGCAGTTGGGCTCAGTCATCGTGGCGGGTTCAAGTGGAGACAAGGATGCGCTTACAATTTGCTTTCTTCCCCTTGAAGAAAATATCCCCAGGACTCAGTTGCTGTTAAGGAATCTCCTGAGGGGTAGGAAATTCTGCATATCATTGACAAATTTTCCAGTATGGATTCCCCTGAGGGCAGACAGGCAACGTTAAAGCCAACCTGATCTATGGAGGAGCCTCCTCTTAATGCATCATTGTCTCAAGTCCTAAAACTCCATTAAAAGGCCGAGTTGTGAGTTAGACAACTACTTGGAACTGGAGAGAAAAAAAATGAACTTCAGCTTGGAAGCAGAAGAAAAAAAAACATCAAGAGCTGTCTGTCTGTATGAGAGAGCAAACGAAACACTCAAACTCTTAGTTGCGATTACAAAGTTGATCATGTTGAATAAAGACTTCTTGCCTCGCCTCATTTTCTCCTTTTTTTATAAGAGAAAAGAAAAATCTGTGATGCTTATGAAAAAAAGTTAAAAATAGCATTTTTTTAATTATGTCCCTCTCTTTTTCCGCAGTCCTCATGCTATGCAAGAGGTGAAAAAAGGTTTTCTTGTGCACGAAACCCACATAAAGGCATGTTGAGATTTTTTATTTCTCTCCTTTCATCTCGAGCTCCTCTGGAGGTCCCTAGGGGAAAGCAGAGTAGTGAAATTTGACACCGAATAAATTCAAAAAGGCCCTTCTGTGCTTGCTCGACTTCTCCTGGGGGAGGCAGAAGCAGAAGAAGCTATGAATTCAATCGACAGGTGAAGAAGTGAGTGAGAATGAACGAAAAAAAAGTCTTCTCCTTTCTCGTCTCCCTTGAGATGTTAGGGTTGCCACTTTGTCTTCGTGCGCGTGGCGTGCGAGGCCCCTTCGAGTCAGGTGTGCAAAATTTTGGGAACGGGACACCTGTGGAAGAGACAGAGAGAAAGAAGACACACACGACCTGACAGGGGCCGAAGGGGGGGGGGGGAATGGTGATGTGGAGCCCGGGCTCGGGCCTCTTGAGCCCGGGCTTGACGCCCACTGGCTGTGCGGGAGATCGAGAATGAAAGCGTGATGAAGTTTGTGTCTGAGTTACGAGATGGGAGCAGTCGAGGAAAAAGGAAGGTGGCGCAGTCACAACATGTGCACAACTTACTAATGTGGGCTCCGTTATCGATGCAGAACACATTTATGTCTAAATGTGTCCCAGGACAGAGAGGCTTTTTATGTTTTTTTACACTAAAACCGCTATCAAAAGTACAACTACAGAAAAGTTGGATGCACGAAGATTGAGGATAGCAAGGTAAATAAAAAATGTTTGGGTTCCGTTGGGGGGCGGGGGAGCTCAAATACCTACCAACGACATTAATAAAGTGTGTGCATTATTTATTGCGACCTAAAGTCACCAGCATTTGATGTTAGACTGAATTGGTACGATGGTGCCTGGGGTCCTGTCAGTATTAATCCTCTCCTGGGTTTCGGACACATCTATACGACAAGTTCTTACTCAACTACTCTCTTTTAACGTGTGAATTATTAATTAAACAAATGAGTTGGCGCAGGGTGAGGTAGAGCCAGAGTATTAAGGCTTTTCCTAAGGACGACTTTTACAGACTACTACCCAAGTCATTGAAACATTTGGATCATTTCATCTCGAGCCGTTGCAAAAAAATACAAACACCCTGACTGCAGATTTTTTGCACATGTACCAATCAAAGTCTAAGGAACTCCTGAGAAGCATTTAAAGCTTAGCACAAAGTATGTCCAAAGTGAAATGAGCACAAGGAGGAGAAAGCTCACGCTCGATCCCTTTCTCAAACAGTATGCGAAAGAACAGTTGCCTTGAACGTCCCTATTGATATTTCAACGCATACATTTACACAAACGTGTACTATGCGCACACATGCCAGCGTATTGTGCGTGTGCGCTTACTTACTTTATTTGCACCCATGCACGCTGTATTCTGCATGCATTATGTGTATATATATGCCCACATATGGGCGGCATATGCACCCACCAATACAGTATGAGGACACGCGCGTACGGAGTATGGATACGTACCTGCAGTATGAGCACACAAAGATACAGCTTGTGCATGCATACACACGTACGTACATCTACATGCTTGTTGACACTATGACGACTACGGACCGAGAAATAATATTCGTGGGTGTCTCCAATAACGAGACTGCATTAAAACCACTCATTTCTAGACCTTAATCAATCTTGAAGTACTGTGAAAACAAGAGAGAGGAGAGGAAAAGTCCACCCCGGATTGGGGTGTTGCAACTTAACCCACATCTGTGCTCTTGCCACACATAAATACTCTTAGACACACAGGGCAAACGCCTGAACCAAGTCTTTCCTATTGACTGACGACGACGACGACGACGACGACGACGACGACGACGACGACGACGGCGACGAAGACGACGACGAAGACGACGACGAAGACGACGAAGACGACGAAGACGACGACCCTTTCCCCATTTTACGAATCCACTTGGTGTGTGTACCGCTTGTGTACGTGTGTGCGCGCGCGTAGCTGGAGTGTGTGCAGCGCTGTGCGCGCGTGTGTGCACCTCTGCGCGTGTGCGGGCAGTGCGTGTGTGCACTTCTGCGTGTGTGCGTGCTAACGGAGATAGAGAGAGAGAAACGGCTTCTTCACACTCCATGCCTGTGTGTACGTGCGTGCGCGCGTTGCTGCGTGCGCCAGGCTTCCTTATCAAACACTTGCACCCGTGCAAAAATAAAATCATTCCCAGGCGCAGCGATTAACCGAATCTGCATATGTGAGGTGAGGCCGCAGTCACGCGAGGCCAGAATTGCACACAAAAATTCCGCCCTTTCTCTCCCCATTCACGAGGTCACTTTTGTGTGCGAAAAATAAATCGCAACTTTTAAATGTGCCGCTGCTGCAGCCTCTGCTGCTGCATTCCTCCTACTCATATTCTACCAATTGAGATAAGCAACTTATGAGGGGAGGAAAAGGCAAAAACTTTGCTATCAATTCCTTTCCTCTCCTCATTACAACATTTAGCCTCTGCAGCATCATTTTCCCCGCCTGCTGCCAACTTACATGCAATCAATGCTCGCTGCTCACCATTTTCTCCCTCTTTTCTCTCTTAGGACGCGTCTGCACTAGCAGATTTTGGCCAGCCCCCGCCGGGCCCGCGCAGACGGGCGACCGGGGAAAAAGTGTCATGTGTAGACGCTCCCTCAAGACGCGCCGAGACTTAATGTGACTCCTCGGGATCCCGTCCATTTCTTACCGTGGCAAAGTCAGTGTCCCACACGTCGAGGAGATCGTGCTCGCCCATGTCGTAGAGCGACCGGTCCATGAAGCCCAGGGTCTCCATGGCCACGGCGGGGTGTTGTGTGTATGAAACCTAATGTGAAAATCAATCCTCCTCCGCTGCTCTTCCGTCGCCGTCGCCGCAGCCGCTGCCGCAGCCAGGGACGACGCCCGGGACCAGGACCGGGTCGCAAGTGTCACCCTCGTTGCCGCCGTTTTTGTTCTTCCGGCACTTCCAGACGTTCCCGACGTCTTCCCACTCACACATCAAGTTCTCGTGTCTCGAACGAACACCAGCGGGTAGTTCACGAAAGTATGGGAAGCTCTCGTAGTAGCCGGAGTCTCTCTGGTTCGTTCCTCCGAAGCCCCCGCGTGGGTCTGAGCGAGCGAGCGGACGGGGGAGGGAGGGGGGGAGGGAGGGAGCGAGGGTTTCACTGCATGAGAAGGCTCTTCTCTTTCTCGCTCTCACGCACGCACGCACATGTGTGTGTGTGTGAGGTCCGTTGGGCCGAATCGGGACATCACGCGAGCCAGAATAAGCAAAAGTCTCTCACACTCAAAGTTTTTCGGACTTGCAAGACTCAAAGTTTCTCATTCAAGATGTGCAAAAGGCCGAACTGGAACGTGGCACAAGGCAGAATAAAAATGCACAAACTCCTTCGGTCGTTCGGCTTCGAATCATGTCTGGTCTGAAGAAAAGCTCGACTGTTCGACCTTCTGCATATACACAGGTACATATGAGGTGCACTTGGCAGAACAATGTTGACAAAGTTTTTTAAATGGCAAGTTTTTCGAACTTCTGAAGTTCCCTTTTTCACCATCCTTGTGTGTCATGGGTCCACCAGGCAGAACTGTGAAGCCTTCATGACGTGACACTAGGCAGAAAAGAAAACAAGATCGGCTGGCGAAGCCATTAGGCCATTCTTAGCCAAAGCTCTTCGGACTTTTGAGACTCGATTTTTCGACCTTTTGCTGCTGAGCCCCACACATGATAAGTCTATTGTGAAGAATGACGAAGAGCAAAGATATTAGTTGAAACTTTTAACTGACAACTTAATTTGAAAGCCTTTTTCGAAGTGGCAACACCGAAATTTCCTTTTTCGGCCTTCCGCACCTGAACCCGCACGCAAACACGCGCTGGCGCGCGCGCGCGCGCGCTCGGAGTCGAGGAAAAAAAAAAAAGAGGGGGAATCTCCAGCCGGCGGCTTCGAAACTTGCCGGCTTCTAGCGCAAATATCGTCCGAGCCTCGAAAAAAACTACCTTCTTTGCTGCTGCGTCTGCGCCCATTCTTTTGCCCTCACACTGCAGAACCGACATCTTGTGTGTGTGTATTTTGCCCTCTCCGTCCGAGTCGAACAAATAAAGCAAGACTCTGGGAAAGGTCATTATTATTATTATTCATTTGTCTGGCTGAAGTGTATAAAACTTTAGCAAATAAACAGCGCCGACTCTGCCAACAACAAGTGGTCCAAGGCTTCCTCTAATTCAACGAACGTCTGGTTACGAAGCGATTTTTCTGTCAATCTCACTGCTTTTAGAGAGAGAGAGAGAGGAAGCTGTTGCCGCTGCCGCTGCTGCCGCTGCAAGCTGTTGCCTTCTGATGGCTGGAGAACAAGTGTACAGAGGAGGAGAAGAAGCAACAGTTGTGAGAGAGACGTCAGCCCTCGAGACAAAGCACAAGCTGCCGCCATTTAAACATTATGTCCCTGAGCTTTCAATCCAATCACCACCACCCCACACACCTCCTGTACCTCCCCTTGTCCCTCCCCCTCCGTGGGGTTTCGTGATGATGGCCAAGGGGAAGCCCCCGTCTGCAGCCTTGATGATGTAACAAGGTTGGGGAAGAAGAATCATCCACGATGTTTCCCCCTGGGTGAGACAACGAGGAAAAAAGCATAACTTAAGCCTTCTTTTTCTGCTCCAGCAAACTTTCGTATGAGAACATCTAGTAATAAACATATTTCATATTTTACGCCCTCTGGCGCATGAAGGAGTGGAGGAGGAAGTGGACAACTTTGCACATATGTGAATTTCATACATCGATGGGCCTGAAAAAGGGCTACGTCGGATCATGATGTGTTTGCAGCAGCACATTTCTCTCTTAGACATTATGATGCTGTCGTGTGAAGTGACTCAAAAAACACTCAGAAGTGAGAATTGATAACATTGGCCAGGCAATAAAGTTCTTGTCCAACAATGTGACTTTTTTTGAGGGTAAAAAAAGTGTGAGGAAAACTGGAAAAAAAAGCACTGCACAAGGTAAGAGGGCAAATGAACACAACTACTTTTACTCTCTTCTACTGCCTGCTGCAGTTGCAGAACAGGTGTAAGAAGAGGAGGAGGAGGAGGAAATGGTAGCAAAAGTCAGCCAAATGCAAACACACTTTCTGAACAATGCGCAGGTGTCGCGCAAAATGGACTCTTTGCAACAACAACACCACCAGCAGCAACAACAACAACAGCTATGTTTCGACGAGAAGAGGTGTGCGGGCTCATCCTCCACCCTTCCCCCCCCCCCTTCCATCCCTCCCCACTCCGGTTGGTGCCAAACAGGTATCCCCCGTTGGACCGGTTTTTCAACCCTTTCCCTCCCCCTTCACCCGTTGCAACCCTTGGTGAGATTCATGTTACATCTGCAGTTTGTATGTTATGGAGGGAGGGACGTCGATTGACACCCTTTAATAGCTTTATATTGATGTTTAAGTACCACTTTAGGTTATTTGCGAGGTCACAAACTCAGTACGTGAATGTGAGCTGCAGCCCTACCACGTGCTAAGTCAGCCTGACCAACTGCAGCCGCCCCAGAATTAGTAGTATTGAATTGCAGCCCATAAATATGTTAGGAGACCATTAGTTGAAAAACTACGTACTTTCGGTTCACTGATGAATGGCTGGAGCAAAAGTTAAATGCTCATTGACAACTGGTAGCAAAATAGCACAAAAAGTGCTAGATTTTTAAATGCAAGTGCGTTGGACCCACTGAATCAATAATGATAATGATAAAATGACAACAAAAATGACGAATGGCGTTGATGAAAGAAATCCCCTTTTTCTGGAACCAGCGCAACCAGCGTCGTTCGACTGCTCGCAACCTCCCAATTTCCTCCTCTGACGTCTGTCGCCGTCGCCGACGCCGACGACGCCGTCATCGTCGTCGCCCTGGCATATGTGGAAGTCCTCGCGTGCGCATGCGCGGTTGCACGCACGCTTGCATGCGGTGGCTGAAGCAGCCACCAAAGAGGAAAAAGATGAAGCTGAGAGTTTGGACGTCATTTGAACGTGCATGCACATGGATGAGGACAATGGCAGCCACGTCTTCTGCGCCTGGGCCGACGTCTCCTCCAACAACGTGGTGCTCAGCGACGCGGTCCAAGCACATCGCGAGGAGATTTCTTTTTCTTCGCTCCCTTCTCCTCCTCCTCCGCCGCCGCCGCCGCGTTGACGTTGGTCTTGTTCGCCTCCAAGTCCGTCCATATGGCGGCCGCGCTCACTGTAAAGGCGCGGCCACCAGAGGCGTCGGCCGAGGCCTGCAGCAGCAGGCGAGGAGTCCTTCTAACAGTTCATGAAGGAGAGGGTTTCTTGCGCGTGCGCGCTTGGCTCCTACTCTGTGTACGAGTCCATGTATACACACACTTGTAGTAACACAGAGGGAAGGAGCGCGCGGTGGCGTCGTCATCGCCGCCGCCGCTGTCGTCGTCGTCGTCGAGTTTTCCCTCTTGTCAGTGAGGCACCCACGTGCGTCCCGCAAAGAGACCGGGGAAGGCAGAAGAGCAGAAAAGTACACTTGGTAGTCCTGATACACTTGACCGTCGATTGTTCGTTGCACCAGAAGGAGCCCCCGAAGAGGTCGGCGGAGACGTTGGTCGAGTCCGGACTCGGGGAGGATCTTGGTGCGTCCAACACACGCAGAGAGAAAGCGAACGAGCCAAACATATGGGAAAGAGGAGGGAGAGAGAGAGAGCATCAATTCTTCTTATGTAGCAACAACAACAGAGGGCGGACAACAATTTTCCGGCTTCCCAGGTAAACTAGGATCTGTTGTCGTTCGTTCAACCTTCTCGAGTCCCCCCTGCGTGTACCTGTGGCTTCGCGGCCGCAGCCGCCGAAGCTCCAAGGAAGAAGAAAAGGAGAAGAAAAGAACTTTTCTTAAAAAAAAAAAAAGAAAAAGAAAGAGAAAAAAGACCCTTTTTTGCCAAAAAATTAAAAAAAAAGTGTGGAAAAGAAGCCTCCTGATTTGTACAGACACCGAGAAGACACTTGGACAGACAGACAGTGGGCGACCTCGGGCAAATAAACGTGAAACTCTGTCTTGAGGAGGGAGAAGAGGCAGTAGCAGACCTGGCTGGAGGAGGAGGAGGAGGGGGAGAAGGAGAAAGACTCTTCTGGTGGTGACGGTGGAAGAGTTTTGTGCGAAAGAAGAAGAAAATATCTGGTCGTCGTCGTCGTCAGCAGTAAGTTCAGTCAGTTGCTGTTGTGGTTTTTTGTTCTGGCTGTTCAAGAGCTTCTTCTGTGAGATCGAGTGATTGGCAAGAGTCGTGTGTGTGTGTGTGTGAGAGAGAGAGAGAGAGAGAGACAATCGCAGTGGAGTCGGCCTTCAAGGGAAGCAATCAAAGCAGTGTCACGAGTAGAAAAGAGACCATCAACCCCACACCCTCAACCCTTTTTTTGTGTTTTTACCCACCTGTCGATTAGGCATCGTTCACCTCCAACAGGTGTAAAATTGCCAATTGTCTTGATAAAAAATAAAGGAGGGGAATCGATTGAACTGGCATTTTTTTTCTCTCTCTCTTTGCAAAAAAGCTCTGACTTGGAATATGATATCGGGCCAGAGCCTCACCAGCAGCTTCGGCGGCGAGAAGATGCAGGGCGGCGACCTCGAGGACCTCAACCGCACCCTCTACTACATGGGGGCGCAGGACCTGCTCGACGTCTGGGAGGCCATGGAGACTGAGGTAAAGTGAAATTCTCCCCGGTTAAAGGGGACCTGGAATGTCGGCTTGTGTCAGGGATGTCCTGCTGCTTCTTCTTCATCTCCTTCCAGGAATCCCACCTGGCTGTTTAAGGTGGCGTTTGCACTAACAATTTTTTTCCCCCTCACTCCTGTGAGGGATCTTTTGTTTTCCTTTCCACTGAGTAACTCTGAGTGCGCGACCAGGGAGAAGTTGCTAGTGTAGACGGTCCCAAAGACGAGTTGTTTACTCGAGGAGAGGTTAGATCTGGCTTTTGCGCTGATTGCTTTTGGAGAAGGAATGATCTTTGGGTTAGGTCAGGAATGCGTGCAGTCATAACACTTCCGAGTATTTCTATTATGCACAATGCTTCTTATATAAGTTGTACAAGTGTACACTGCACTCATTACACACACTGACACACCGAAAGAAATCTGTCGGATAACACCTGAGTACTGAAAAGATTAGTACAGTCGAATCTCGATATTGCATGTTTTCCGTCAAGGGCACGGCAAAATGCGTTACGCAGTCGAATCGCCATGTAACGCTGTATGTTGACCGATTCTTCTTCTTCACTGTAACGAATACTCTCAATGTGAGTTATTTCACAACTATGTCCCATAGAGATTCGGCTGTAGTGAGATTATACCGTATAATGAGATGCGCATAGCACAGAGAGGAGAAAACAAAAAGTGCAGTGCATGGAGACTACCACGCGTTAAATCGAGATTCGACTGTATTAATGTACTCGTGTATCGTCGAAGAAAGTCACAAGTGGAAAGTCGCCGGGATGAATTCAACTGGAGGTGACGGTTTCGTTCAGGCAGGATGGATTTTTTTGCCAAAAAAGTGCAAAAGTACTAAAAGGGGCCCCTAAATTCAACTGTTTAAATTTGCAAGTGATGGATGGACCGACCTTGTCCAGACATCGAGGATTAATTGAAGTAGATAAGTTCTTTTTCTGCGTGCTTGCCCAAAGAATTTGCGTATCAGACACCCTCAAGACACTTGTGCGACGCCCTTTTTTTTGCAGACACCCCGTAGATTCCTTTTTTTGTGTTGTCGTCCTGTCGCAGCCCGCATGTTCAAAAAGCTATGAGCAAACAATTCGTTGTTGTCGTTGATGCTGTTGTTGTCGTTCTTCTTCTTCTCCATGAAAAACTTGTTGCACACGTACTCGCGGAGGGGGATGGTGAAACTTGAAAAACCATTTTTCGTCCTCCTGTAGAAGAAATGAGGACGAGACAAGAGGTTAATTGCTGGATCGTCTTGAGACGCATGCAAATTCGCTTATTCTCTCTACGCTCAAGAACGTAACATAAATAGTAGAGCTGGGGTGAGTGGCAAAAAGTCGAACGCGACTCGAGTCGGGCCAAGATATGACTCGAGTCGAGTCACACCTGACTCGACCCCAGCACTAGAAAATAGTCCTAGTAAACGGTCTCATCTTCGTGATGGGACAACATAGCTGAGTCAATTAAACATAGATGTTTGAGAAGAAACTTGTTATTTAATCTCTCTCCAAGTGTGTCTTTTTATCAATTTCTGCCTTGTCAGTAAGATTGCATGCACTTGTTTGTACAACGCGAGGCAGCAGGGAAACAAGAGCAGATCCTCGGCAAAGTCCAGCGGCCTTTTTTTTGGCACAAGCAGGAAAAAAAGAGCCTTCGCTTGAGGAGGTCAGTCCAAGGTCCAAGGCCGGAGGACAGGGGAACCTCTGTACTAGTGCAGCTGCAGACGTGAGCCGCACTGTCAGCAAGGTGAGGGCGCAGTCAAGTCGTTGAAGCTGAATCCTATGACTCCATGGCTGCTCCGGCTGGGACTGATACAGTGGCACCTGTCCAAGTGTGTGTGATGCTCATAACCAAGTTCCACTGTATTGCTGCTGTCACCACTCACTGCTTCTCAATCAGCTCATCATCATTCCCCTGACGAGGTTCCTTCCACTGCATCACTTACTACTAAGCCATGCAATCAGCTGATTTTCATCCTTATAAGGAGGACCGATCTCCTGCAGAGGTTCCCCTGTACTATGATGATGACTTTTGAGTCCTGAGTGAGCACAGACTAAGTCTGAAGCTCCAGCTTCAGCCTCAAGTACCAGCTGCCTGATACCACCAGCTGCCAGCCCCAGGCTCAGCCCCACCCCTACTTCCAGCCCCAGCCCCAGGCTCAGCCTGGTGGTGAACTGGGCGAAAGAAAAAACCTGCTCCCTCCCCTCATTGTCGAATAGGAAGTTTCACTGCTCTGGGCCTTCCCATAATGATGACTCAGAGACAGCAACGTCAGCAGCATTCATAAATTCACGCATTTACACAGTTTGTTGAATGTGTGAAAAAATCTTTCTTCCCCTTCATAAAATGAGAGAAAAATCGTCCATTTCTGGTTTGTCACGCATCAGACTAGAAGAGGAGGCCTAACAACAACATCGAAGATGCATCTTTTGCTTTTGCTGGAGAGGAAAATTGGGAAATTCAGCAATTTTTCGCTTGCCTCCTTTTTTTTTAACGAGGGCACATTTGACACACACACTTAGGTACTTCTGCACTGACGGATGTACAGTTTTTTTCCTTCTTCACCAGAAAAGAGAGTTGGAACTATCGACGTCTCTATAAATAGATTCGAAGACTTGGTGAAAAATCACAGGTGGAAAATATTTTTGTTGTGGAGACAAAATAACCGGAGGCAACAGTGTGACTTGACTGAGTAAACAACCATTTGGGAAATAAACACTGCGATAAAATAAAGTTGACTGTGTAAGGATAAATGCTTCGACGGGGCACAAGTGTGCGACGCCAGTCTGGAGTGCGCCGGCCTTCAGGCTGACACGATGTCCTTCCGACATACAGGGTGTCCAAATAACTACAGGCCCGTGTGGTCGTTTCTTCTGTGGACGCCAACGAGACCCTTTGTCTTAGGCTTTAGTTGACTGGACTTAGCACGCATTCAGACATTTCTTCAATGAGTGTCACTTTATGACCCAGTCATTGAGACCATATAAAACCGCGGAGACCATATAAGACCCAAGGGTAATGCATGCAGATACTGCTTGGATCATACAATTCCTTTGGTCTCATGCTGACTTACAGACTCGTAGGTCCGCAAGCACGCATTCGGTCACTTCTGGAACGAGTGTCATTGTATGATTTAATGATTGGGGCCACATAGAGACCATAGTAACTATGTTCAAGTACAAGTTGGGTACATATAGTCCTCATATTGTAGTACTATATGTACCCAACTTGTACTTGACTGCACTGGGGTCATTTGATAACTCGAGGGGTATATAATGACCCGACCACTGTCAAGTCCAAGGAGGGTACATATGAGTAGACATAATGCGTTGTTGGTTAGTAATTTGATGCGCAAAGTTGTGGCATACTGGTATTTTACCGCACGGAACGCAAAATACAAATTGGGGAAATGCAGTGCAGAAGGTGACTACCGATTGGCACTCGATTCACGCTCTCCGGAACGTATAGTGCCAGAATATGTCCCTCCAGAGAGTAAACAAACGGGGGCAAAGTCGTGCGTCAAAAACAGAATACAATAGGGGGTAGATGCTGTGCGGAAGGAGAAAGATTCCCGATGACGGCAATTCACGAACCGACGAAGACCCCCTGACACGACCCTGGGTCGACCCGGAGAGTTGCAACAACTCAGCAGAGCTGTGAGGGAGACAGCTGCAGTCTTTCAGAGTGACAGGACCCAAGGCTGAGCCAACTGAAAGCTTCTTCAGCTCTGCATCGACATTGAAAATGCCAGCCAACGTCTCTGAGCTCATGAACCTGCTCTTCGTCAGCTCGTATTGAAATTGGCTAGAAATTTGCGCTAGATGCAGAGTTTACATAGGAAAGTTTGCTTTGTTGGCCCCGTCACTGACAGCACCTGAGCCACGTCCTGAACATACTTAACATTTTTACAAAATATTGATGCCTATTTGTGGTTTCGGCCCCCGCGGTTAAGACCCGAGAGTCTGTGAGGCATCGTGAGGCAAAGAGAACTGCTGAAATCCACCTGCATGGTTTTGTGCAGTGATTTCCTCTGACCTTGATCACCAAACCATAAAATGACACTCATTCAAGAAATGACTGTTACCCACACCAAGAGAAACCCATAAGATAGCGCCAGCAGTGATGGGCCATGACGTCCATGACTTGGTCCGGTCCACAACAGCTTGCAGCATCTCCAGGACACCCTGCAATGCATACACTCGAAGCTGCGTTTGACTTCATCATGTACGCACACTGCGTACGTGCAGGGAGACGAGATATCCAACAAGTGTGAAATCTGTGCAATGCAGTGACTTGGCGGGAAAAGAAAAAATTGCTTTATAGCAGTACCCATTTGAGCAGTACAAAGAGTGCCGTGATTTGGCACATTTTGGCGCTACTGCAGCACTAATCCAGGCCATGGCTAATGCATGATTGGCACGTAAGTGTGAGCGAGCGCGCACGTTTTAAAGGCGCCCTTTCAATGGCTGAAAATAACACATAGAGAGAGAAAAAAGTAGACCATAGCAACTCCCCTTTCTCCCTCGCTCTAATCCCACATGGGTGTCCAGGCTATTTGGGGATTGGGCAGACTTTGAAAAATGGGCAGGCAAACAAGGCTTTTGCCATCAAATCGTCTCTACACAGCGGGCCTTCATTGGTGAAGTGACAGATTTTGCTAGAAAAATTCCATTTTGGGAATAGATTTATGGCGCTAACTGCACTTGTTTAGGACAACAATCTATGGTCTCCTCGTCTCACTTGATGGCAAAAAAAAACTTTACAGGTTTTGTGTCAAACATGGCAAAAACTAGTTTAAAAAATCGCAGTTGCCTTATCAGAACACCTCTTTCACAGTCCCAAGTGTATCTTTGTAACGCTTATACTCAAAGTGGGTAAATAAGAGGCTCTCATTGAGAGCCCCACCTGTGTGTGTGCGTGTGCGTGTTTGGCTTTCACCTGAGAGTGAATTCTGTGCGATTGTCATCATCTTATGCTATCACCTGGACTGCGAACACCAATTAAGTGCATGTTTTGGCTGCACAAAAAAGGCTTCACCTGTGGCAGAGCTGCTTGCCTGGCTGCGTGCATCAGTGCAACGAGATTGAAAGGTAGATGGATCGATCGATTGATAGGAAGAAAGATAGACATAGTTCTCAGAAAAGCTACTTGTGTGAGCAGAGCAAATGTTTTCCTTGTTGTTCGCGTGCTGTGCATTAACGCCTGCTGCACTTTGAGGTAGCACAGACAAAAAAGATGGAGAGTGAAAGGAAGAGTGAACAAGAGAGGCAGACAAACACACAGTACAGAGAATAGAACAGCTTCACACGGAGCGGAGAATGAAGATATGCAATACGTATGACGTACTCGCAGACGTCAGTCAAGCAACGTCGAGGACCTGAACCAACTTTATATTGCCAGGGGGGAGGTCCACGGACTGGTACTCTAGTGGCATCCTGTCCATGGACAGGAGTGGAAGCGTTGGAGTGATCGCTTCCAACCCCAGCTTGACCATGAATTCGCCGTCCGGGAGGGCCACAACACAACATCAGCTGGTTGTGGCTGATTCGACCAACTCCACGTTCTGTTTGTCTGATCGAGCTGGGAGATGTCCAATGACATGAGTGGGTCTTGGCTCATGGCTGCCATGCAATAGCTACTTTTCTCGGAAGTTTAAGTTGGGACTGTGCACAATGTTGTGAGTTGTCACTAAATGCACTGAGGAACGCTACAAAACACTGTAGAATCTAGTGAAAAAAGTCGTGACAGCAAACTGAAAGCCAGCATGAGCAGTCCTGTTCCTTCATAATCCGGAACACTGTGGTAATTTAACAAGATTTAGTAATAAAACTGGAAACACATTACGTAAAATTTGAAAAGACAGTCGAATTCAAACAGCTTCAATATGGCCACGGAACCCGGCACAGGCTTGGCAGGCGACATCCGGAATGCTGGATTGCAGAATACTGTTCCGGATCATGAGGGGACAAGACTGTGCACAGTGGCCTCCGAATATACTGACAATGGGACAAAAGCAACACCTTCATTCCGACTTCATATGATGGTCTTTTTTTCGAATTAAAGAGGTTTCTTTATTCCTCCTCGTGGACGAATTTCCTCAGTGATGAGTGAGTGACGCTCTCAATCAGATATTTTTTGGACCTCCTGATCGATCTGGTGGATCAGGTGATGGCAGCCTTGCCCAGCGCCTCAGTGACGGCCATGCTGGACAAGACCAGGATGATTTCCTCAGTCCCGAGCGAGGATGTCAGTGTATCCGGAGCCCACTGTCCGCATACATGGAGAGTTAGAGTCTGCTTGCACACACGGGCAGAGCTGCTCAGCCGCACACATCTCGTCCATCAAGGCACTTGTGCTGCATATGTGTAGGTGTAGCAGAGCTGTGGGCATATAAGTTGGAGTTGCGATGCACACAAGGTAAAGCTGCATTCGTGCGTGCCAGGGCAGAAAATCATGAATGAAGGCCGGAACTTGAGGTGAATTCGTTGCCACCGCTGTCAACTTGGTGTTCGGGGTGAAAAGTCTCAGGGGGAATCAGATGTGAGGACCTCAGGCGAGGCTGTCTTACCTTGGGGGTGCCGGACACCGGGAAGAAGGTGCCAGTGCCAGAATCCGCCTCTCACGAGCCAAAATGTTCGACCAGACATTGATTATCAGTATTATTTGAACCAAAAAAACCCACCCCACCAATATTTTCCAACCATTGATCACCTGAGGGCTCAGTCTGGAGTCTCCGTGCCGAAGTTGACTCGTGCAACTCATCCCGATGCCAAAGTTGGCCAACGTCTGGAAGAACATCGGCGCAGCCGCCTTCTACCGCTGCTGCTCCCTCGTGTCCGCGTTGCAGAAGCAGCAGGAGTCTCTCCTCTCTCGTACCTGCAGCTCGTGTGATGAATGAAGTGCCAAATGACATAACTTCAACGTGCGATTTATCTGGGCGAAGGTGCAAACATGCAAAAACTGTCCTGTCCTTTTTTATTCGTTCGTCTGTTTATTCTGTTCTCCCTGCCCCTACATAACAAGAACAGGGCTGTGATGTTCTATGTATGTACTTTAAAGCAAGTTGGCGGGGACTGGGGCAAGGATAAGACCAGAGCACAGGTTTGAAAAGGCTTCAGTAAAGGCCAAGTTCGATCAATGCCGTCTTTCGCACCTCCAAATCATTGTCCTTGTGACATCCTTGGCCTTTTACAGGCTTCTTCTTTTTGTTCTTCTATATGTAAATCGATGGAATTATGCAATTTGGCAGGAGGAGAAGGGGGGGAACGCGCGCCCTTTTATGGTCACGTTCTTCTCCTCAGGGGTTCTCTGGCCTCTGGGTGCCTTCTGTGGGGTCATTTTTCGAGGGCAATTGCGAAAACAAAAAATACCCCAAAACCCACCCTTCCTGCGCATGCGCAGGAAACCACATGCGCATTTTTATGCCCAAGCTGAAACTCCCCAAAATGTTTTGGGGGTTTTTTTTCTCCATCTTTTTTCTTCAGAAGAAGCCTTGGCAGGCCTGTCCTCTTCGATCTATTGCCACTGCTCGTGTTTTCTTTATGTGAAAATGCCTGCATGCCTACCTTGGGAATGCCGAAGATTTGATGCATGAGCAAGACCACCTTTTTGTCCTCTATGGGGTGCACAGGGATTAGAGTCTACGTGACACATGTCTGACCAGTTTTTTGCGTCCATATTCACCGTTGGATGGAGAAGAAGAATGCCTTGGTCGAAATCTGGGGATTTCGCAATTATTAGAGGGGGGGGAGAGCAAAAATGCACCCGTGGAACTAGTTGCAGAGGGGTGCCTGCTCGGTGTGTTCGCCCGGACCGATTTGGCAGGGCTTTTTCCCCTCCCCACCAATGACTTGGCCCGGACTCGGCAGAGGGAGGATGAGCGGAAGCAAGGACCTTGGTGATGGGGGTGGGGTCACCCAAGGACGAGGAGGAGGGGCAGACAGCGCGTGGTACAGCTCGCACTGTCTTGAGGCGCGGCGTCATCAACTCGGCCCGTGCGAAATTCGCCTGCAGTCGTGCAAAATTGCTCACGCTGGTGTCAGGTGATGCGAAATATGCGGCAGCGCCAGAGTCAGATGATGCGAAGTTTGCTCACAGTGATGCAAACTCGCTCACAGCAGTGTCACATGATGCGGAAGACTGGCACAGTATGAGCCAGACACAGAAATTCAGGTCCGTGGTGACTTTGCATAGTTTAGTCTATTAGAGACTAACTGTGAGAGACAACACTTTGGCACGGAAACCAAGACCCACCAGGTTGACGACATGTCAAAGGAGTTCAACCTCATCAAGATCAACGTAGTCAGTGGCTCAGAGCAGGCTAGTTGTGGTGTGGACCCCCTCCTGCTGTTCTCATTGTAGCTCTGGCACAGCTGTGACATAAGACAGATCCTGAGTGGGCTCTGTCAATGCTGGCCAGTCGTATCCTAGTACGATCCTTGTCGCAATTGTGCAAGTGTGCAATCCTGCTCCCCCCCCCTCCGGTGACTCAAATTTTTGCTCACACTGTAAGTTAGGCGGATGCATAATGTACCAAGATGCACACATACTATGTGTACAGGGTGGATCAGAACTAGCTTCCTATGGACTCACTTCACCCTGGGCGATGATTGCGGCGAAGAAACGTACATCGATGGAACGAAAAACAACATCCGCACGCAATGTGTCGATGTTGCTTGATGGACTTAGTTTTATTTAAGGAATATACAACTTATATGGGCCATCTCCGCTTAGAAACAGTCACTAGGACTGAAGTGGCAGCAATTTAGTGCCCACTAAATTTGCTTGAATTCGTAAATAGAAAGAGAAGATTCAAAAGTCAAGGATTATGAACTTTTTTGAAGAATTTAATGGAAGTCATTTAAAAATGTCAGTACTTCATCTTCTTTGGCTATCAAAGTCTCACATTTTAGCTTATTTTAAGGAGTGCAGCTGATTTGTTGTTGCAACCTCCTCCCACACTTCCATAAAGTTTTGACTGTCGACTAGTTCATTTTTCATTCTTCACTTCTTTTTTCGAACGTCACATTCACTCGCTAAATAGCCTTATAAGGAGCAAAATTTGCTTTCCGCCCTAACTTAACCTACCCAAAGTTAAGTTGACGTAAACTAAGCTAACCTCACTCCAGCTCAGCCAACTTAACTTCAGCTGAGTCAACTTCAGCTAAGTCAACTCCAGCTAAGTCAACTCCAGCTAAGTCAACTCCAGCTAAGTCAACTTCAGCTAAGCTATGCTAACTTCAGGTAAGCTAACTCAAGTTAGAATTAACTAAGCTAAGCTTAATTCAGCTGAATTAAGCTTAGCTAACAAGTCAGCCCTGAAAAAACTATTCACAGCTGAACATTGTGCATCAGGCAAAGAGAAAAGAGTTGTTGACGTCCTGCAAAACTCATCTCTCCTGACACAAAAGGGCAACTGGGATATTTAGTTTTGACTTTTTCCCTATTCTAAAAAATGACGAAATTTTTACTCTCGTCCACACCAAAAAACCCACTCTGATTGCTCGGTTCAGCTTGACATGAAGAGCGGAATTTTCGATTACGAAAACTATCCTTGTTTTCCGTCCTCTCTCCTCTAGTCTTCATTCAACTGGCGTGAAATCACGCATTTTTTTGGCGTACACACAACAGTTGAGTGAGGACGCGCAGCAAAACACTCATCGCGTATTGATTCAACATAAAAATGGACCTTTTTTTGGCACAAACTTTCCAAGCTATGGTGATGCTTAAAAGTTATTCACCTTATGCAGTTTTGTTCTCAGCAGTGACAACACAGATGCCGCTAACATAAGTATTTCAGAGTTAAATAATATTGCAGGAAGATTGTTTCGTCTCCTGACCGTGATTGTACGCTCACAGGCAGTTCTTCTTCGCTCATACAATACTCAGTTGTGCCAAAATTAGTGCCAACACAGCGCATTTGGCATTTACAACGAGTTGTGCCATAGTTTGACCCTTTTACAAGGGCTAAATAACAGCATTTTTCTTTTTGCCCTGCATAGTGCATCACACAATCTAGGCCATAGGCAATACTGCTGAGTGTAGGACTTGGTTTGTCTTCCGCTAAATGCGGGTCAACTTTGACGACTGACCTTTTCTTACATTTATGATAAGTCTTTTTCATTGAAGCCCACGTCAACTGCTATCGTAGTAGAAACTGCAACTTGCCCTGACTCGCGTCCTTTGAACTTCGGACCTCTGCAGTGAGGTCCAACTGCTGTCCTCGTCCGGTCAAATGGTGGAGACTCAAGCAAGTCCAGTCGTGGTCACGAAGCTGACGCGTACGTGACCAGCCAATGTTCCAGCCACGAGGGCCAGAGGACGAAGTGGGACAGTTACTTCTCCATCCAACGTTGGTTCAACCACTCATTTGCCAGCAACTAAGAGAATTGTTTGTTTTCAGAGATCAGAGCAACCACAAGCTGAGGAGTTCATCAAGCTCCAGCCCCCGAAAACGACCTCGCCTGTCTGTCAGAACCTCTTTTTGCGCTCGAGATGCAGGAATTTTGGCGAGATTTAGTTGTCTGCGATAATTGAGCCGCCGCCATCATCTCTCGGACGAAATTTCTGCATCGTTTTCATCGGTCAAACGAGCTTTCTTTCCCCGGCAGGTTTTCAGGCTGCAATTTCTTTTTTCGCACCAGCTACCAGATGCAAGCGAATGCATTTAATAATTTGCAAAAAACGACCAACCCTTAGATTCACGCGTGGAAGCGTTTTTTGCGGAGCTGTGCAAATTCTGATCTAACAACCCCTATTCTTCTTTCTTTGTAGGATGGTGCTTCCAGCACGACGTCGTCCTCGTCCACGGACGGAAGCCTCGGCGGCCTCTGCTTCAACACGAGTCTCTCGGCAGTGACGGCGGAGCCGCCCGGATCCCCCACGTCGTCGTCGACGTCGTCATCCACAACGACGACAACGACGACGACGGCTGCTGCTGCAGCAGCAGCAGCAGCGGCGGCGGCGGCGGCGGCGGCGGTCGCGGCGGCGGCGACACCCCAGCTGCCCGCGCTCGGCGGCGGACTGGTCCTCAAAGACAGATTGTTGACGGATTCGGTGCTGTTGGAGACGGAGTTTCCGCCGGTCGTCGTCAAGCAAGAGCACAGCTACTCCATGACGACGGCCGCCGCGGCTGCAGCGGTGGCAGCAGCCCCCGCGGTCTCCATCGTCCCCGTCGCCCCCACGGCCGGCAGCGACGGCGACAGCATGCCCGCGTCTCCGCTCAGCCTCCAAGATGGTGAGTTCGTGTAAACGAGAAGGTGCTAAAAAATGATGGGCGGCCGTGGGTGCTCCATAAAGGGGCCCCATTTTTTTCTCCATCGCTTGGCTTCTGCACTGGCGGCCTCTGACTTTGTCCATGCTGTCATCTGGAGAGAGAGAGAGAGAGAGAGAACTTAACTGACCCTTGGGGACGAACGTTGAAATCTCCAGCTGCTGGAATTAATTTCACTCCATGGAGACTTCTACACTGAGCATTTTTTTGAGATGTCCACAAAGGCAGAAAAAACGTAGCCTAACAAGACGCACAAAACTCTTTCTCTTTCACCGCACGCACGCACGCACGCACGCACGCACGCACGCACGCACGCACGCACGCACGCACGTACAGACAGACGTTCTTATGACTTTGCAGAAAATTCTCCCTCTCTCAGCATTTTCTCTTTGCTGGATCCAGAGGACGTGCGGGAGGACTAAGAGGAGAAAAAATGATGAAGTAAAAAGTATTCTCCAAAAAAAAATGTCTTGAACTCTTTTCTGACTCACCCTGTAGATCACCGAGTAAAAAAATCCTCCTGAAGCTCAAATGAGAGTAATTAAAGAGATAAAGACGGTCAAGTGGGCCCCGAAGACGTGGAACGACTGCGAAGATCGCTGGACGACGTCCTTTAGGTCGCACTCCTCTATGTACTTCTCGAGGCCATCAGAGTCAAAGCCCAGAGGTCTCTTTTCTCTTTCTTTCTTTCTATTTGAATAGAAGAGTAAATTAATTCGGGCAGTCGAGCAAGAAAATGGGGCCTCAAATTGGCAATGGCAGCTTTTGCCAGGCCTAAGTGAGTGCAGAAAAATTGCAGCTGAATGAGCAAATCGTGGTCGTCCAGCTCGGAACTCAACATTTATTAGACCATGATTGAGGCGTGCGTCGTTCTCGTCTTCTTAAACTGCAGAAGGCTTTTTCAATTACCAAACTGCAGTCATTTCCTGGTGATTTCAACGCTTGTTTGCACAACTTTGCAGCGAGTTGGAAAAGCCTCTCAAGAAAAACTGAAGTCGGTACTTTAGTCATTTAGGTGACGAAAATTGCATTTTCACGCCTCTTTTTCCATCTTTAATTGCTATTTATTACCATGGTTTCTCTGCCAAATTCCTCAGGTTTCACTGCCCATTTTTTCTGAAGTATCTTGTTGAATGCCTGAGTCACACAACTGATGGCTCAGGTTAGCTTAGACCAATATTCATCTTGGGCAAACATCTTCTTTTCTAACTCTAATTTGACAATGTTTATCTGTCAACTCATTGTCTGAGGTTTTTGTCTGCAACTCCGGCGTTATCGTAAATTGTCTGCATATAGAAAAATGAAGGAAGAGGAAGAAAAAGCAGGGTAAAATTGGCTTCAAGCATCAACAAACACCCTGACGGCGAAATAGATTTCTGGGAAAAGTGTTGTGGATACAAGTTCTCTCTTCCCTTGTCTCCCTTCTCAAATGGTCTGACAATGGCTCCACTCAAGCGGAATCATCGTCAGGTTGTACAGGTTGGCGCAAAAAAATGGCCAATTTGTAATGTTGACACTTCATTGGCGAAAATTTTGGGATTAGAACGGGAAGAAGGGGAAAAGAGGCTCTTTGATGAATGCGTGGAAAAACGTTTGGCAATAAATTTGGAATCGATGCTCCTGCCCCTTGCTGCGAAAAGGGTTAGAAGCTAGGCCTATTATCAGAGGCCTGAATCGCGTGCCAGGGGAGAAGAAGAAAAATGTGAGGGAAATTGAGTTGTGTGCAGACAGATCCAAGAAGGTAATAATTTCCAAAGTGTGCCTGAAGGCATTTGATATGGAGGGAATAATAAATAACATACGCAATATATGTAGCATAATCTCTCTGCCTTCAGACATGGAGACTGAGTGCTTCCCGTGCATCCCGATGCAGTCGGCGTCGAATCAGCGCAACAGCAGTAACAGGACCAAGCAGCAACAACAACAACAGCAACAACAACAACTACAGAAGCGTCCTCGCCTATTGCATCAGATGTCCCTGGGAGGCGAGACCATCACCATTAAGCACGAGCCAAGCTCGTCGAACTTGGACGATGTCGATGTCGTCGACGAGGACGACGACTTCAGCGACAACAGGGTGACGCAGAAGGACCACAGGAGCAGGATGGCTGCACCAGCAGGCAACTCTTTACTTCTCCACAAGTCAAGACAGCAGCAGCAGCAGCAGATTGTTTCCAGGGTAAGCCGAACTTTCTTGCGTGTTTTCTTTACTCTTTACTTCGGTTTTAGTCCAGTTCGTGCAAATTCATTTTGTTTTTCGTGCCAAAAACCTAGATGTTCGAGTTGTGCACCGTAGTTTTGGTTGCATTTGCCTCAGGGCCGCCAGTGCAGCGCAGCGCAGCGCAGTGCAGTGCAGTGCAGTGCAGTGCAGTGCAGTGCAGTGCAGGATAGTGCAGTGCAGGGCAGGGAAGCGCAGACTAGGGGCGGGGCTGGGTGGGGCGGGGCAGCTAGATTCAAAGTGTGGTTTAGGATACAAAATCCAAGCCTGGTTTGGATCCAATTTTTTTTGGCTACTTTCCGAATGGCAGCGAATATTCCTCCATAACCGAGGCGGTCACAGAAAAAAACTTTCCGCACCAGAAGTTTGCAATGACCGTTTGCATTGTATTTATATGGTTTTTTTTACGACCCAGCTTAAATGAAGTCATTTGGGAGTACAGAACACAGGTAGGAATGTGTAGTTGAGATAATTTTTGCGCCAAAGCATGAACCAATTACGTAGAAGAACAAAAAGTTCAAACGGGACTTCTAATCTGGCTGCCAAAATTTAAGGTCGAACCAGTGCATTCAAGCAAGTCATTATAAGTTCACCCCTCGAGGCCTGAGGAGGCCTTCGTACAAAACAACCTTTTCAATACCATTTTGTTGGAGTTCCTTCTGTTTACGGCCTTCTAATCGTAGCTTTTGAGCCACCAAATGGGGACCAAAACGAGGCCACCAAAGAGGTGTTTTAGGAGTGTTACGAACCAATGCATGACGACAAAAATTGGTGAAAGTCATGCAACGAGTGACGAGGGGAGAAATCTTAAGGTGCATCAGCCTCCTACGGGATTTCTGTCAGCAGAGTGCAACTCTCAGTGCTGTACGAGCACTGTACTGAGAATGAATCTTTGCAAAACAGTGCAGGATCTCTCCAAAGAAGTGCCGGAACTGACTCTGTTTAGTACAGCACAGTGCTGACACTGAAAGGTTGACACTGAAGGTTTCGCAGTCACCCACTGACTGCGAAACACTCGGGGTGGTGTTGAGTGAGATACGTGAACAAGACCGTCTTTACTGCCACATTGGTCTTGATAGGGTGACGATGTCCGCAGATCTTGCACAGCAGCACTGGACTTACCTTTGGACCAGCTGTTCCTGCCGCTCTATCATCTCTTCCAGGGCGCGGAGTTGGTACTCCAAAGCACTGCTCAATATCGGCAGTCCGCAAAGTCCAAAGTAGGTTATGTCAGTTCCCTTATTCCCAGGTACTCCTTCAGGACTCATCAGTCCTTTTTTACCCCCAAAGCTGACTTCCTGCCAGTCCAATCAGTACTGCTTACGATGCACACGAATTGGCTCTGTAAGAAATCGACTTCAGGCTCTTCTACGTATGAGTGGACGAAATACAGGAGGATTTTCATCAGTGGGAAGGAAATTTTGTCACAGTCAGAGTCTGTGATTCAGTACTTGCTCATAGAAGATAGGGAAAAAAAGAACACGTCACACCGCACCTTCGAAGGAGGAAATACTGTGCACGCGAAAGATGCAAGAAATTTAGCTATTTTTAGCCATTTTTGTGGCGCTTTTTTGCCAAATTAGTTGAGGCGATATCCTCACATCTTTACGCATCATTCCCAGCCAGTCAACACCTCCAGCACAAGCACCTGTTCATCACCTGCACTGTCAATTGTTCTTTCTTTTTCGTGTCTGTTTTCGGAAGGTTTTGAGATGTAAACTTGCATCAACATTTAAAAGTCAGCTAAAGCAAAATGATTTGAGAAAAGTCAAAAGCAAATGCAGTTTTGAATCCCTCCCTTAATTTTGTTCGTATGTCAGCTCTGAGGCTCATACTTGAGTGAAAGGAGTATCCCCGAGGGTCCTCATCCAGCTTGGGCACAATATTTTCCAGGACTATTTCGTGACTGTGTCTTTTCGAACCAAGATTTGGCGCCAATTCAGCACAGAACTATGTCTATGTTGTTCCTGAAGTGACCTGACACATTGAGTCACAGCTAGTGACAGTTCAAGCACCCTGTGTCGTTGTCTCAGACACCCTGTACTTTTAATCCCCCCCTCCCCAGAAGTCAACAGGACTTCCTGCGTGACCTCTTATTGTCAGAAAATGAGTCGTTTCACTCCACAGACACGACCCGTGCAGAGAGACGGGTCCTTTAGCGCCCTCTTCTGGCGACCTCACCGATGTCACGGCGATCCCCTCGTCCGTGGGCTTTTCCCCCCACATGTGAGTATGCACATTCTGTGCACTGAACTGAGCGTTCAGACACCGCCCGAAGTCACCCAAGACATGAATATTCCTCACCAACCGAATGACCAGCAGCACTGGGGGGGTAATTGGCCTTGCAAGGACACGCACACACCAACACGCGCGCACGCGCACGCGCGCAAGTGCACACATACACGCGCACACTTCTTTTGTGCCGAGTCATGTGTGTGCATAACAATTTTTATATAGTGATATTCACATTTCACACCATCACTCTTCATCGTCTCATCATCGGACAGATTATTTTTGACACGGACTTTCCTCTCCTGTTTATCAAGCTAGGGCCTCGGGGCCAGACCTCGGGTCAGGCCTCGGCCAAGCCTCGGGCCGCCAGGCCTCGAGAGGCCTTGCTCCGGCCCTTTTTTGCGACTATACGTGATTGTGGTTATATTGTGGAGTTCTGTTACCTTCACTCCCCTTGTCTTGCCCACAGTCTAGACCGGCCAGAGCTGCCACTTTGCATCATGGATAAGTCGGTGATTTTTCTCACTCAGTTTCTCAAGGGCTGGGGAGAAGCTTCTATTGCGCGACTGAGGACGTCTTTGGGCCCTACTAACGCGCTACTGCTGTGATGTGGCAAACCTTCTCCCCACGCAATAGATTTCCTCTATTAGTGAGCAGTCATTAATCAATTTTTTCTCTTAGTCTAGCAGAAAGGATAGAGTCTACCAGACAAGAATTTTTTTTTCTCCAGGACCGGGCCTAGGCCTACCATATCACCTCCTTCCCCCTTCAGGCCCTGGGCTGTCGATACAAGGACACACGCCCGCGCTCACGCCCGCGTGCTCTTTGCTACTCTGCACTTAATAACAGGGTGGTTTTTTTTCATCCTCTGTGTTTCCCCACACCTTGGGAAAGTCACAGACATCCTCAAAGGCCATCTCCACCTGGGTCTTTCGGGCGCGCTCGCTATTGAAAGGTCACCTTTTCGTACATTTTTGTCTTTGACGACGACTCCAATTGGTGGCCAAAGATCGATGGAGCCAAACCTTTGGTGGCAAATGCTGCATTTGTAGCATGAAAAGAGGGGGGCGGAAGTAACAGACTGATCAGAAGGTGGCTTTTGTCTGTTTCCTCGCCCACGACTTCGCAGACAGACTTTAATGGACTTCCAAGCGCTGTGATGTCTTTGTTAACTGTCGCGGGCGTGCGAAAACTGAAAAAGTGGTTCCGTTTTCGCTGCTTCCCCCTTCCCCTTCTTGAATGGCGTCCATGCTTTAAAGCAGGCCGAGGCCTCCACGAGGTAGGCCCAGCAAGAAGGCCCAGCGAGAGGCGGCGTCGGTCGTCGGCAGCCAGCCCAGGGGGGCAAGAAAAATTGGCGATTTCGTGTGCGTGTGAGACGGACAAGTTGCAGGGAAGTGAACTCTGTGCAGAGGAGAGGCGAAATTTATATTATGCACATTAGGCTAGACCAAAAATGTCAATCTCTTTCTGTGTGTGCTATATTTGGTGCATGACACCATTTGTAGTCCAATGGAGTGAAAACTACTCAGCTTCCGGGTCCCATTTATGACTTCAGGCACAGAAAATCAGGACGTCAGGTCGACAGTACAAAGTTGACGTGGACCTGCTTAGTTACTTTCCAGATGCTAAGATGAAAACAAAGTGTTTTTCCCAGTGTGAACACATTGTTATGCATTGAACTTAGGTTGTAAAAATTCATTGCAAGAGAGGGGGGTTCATTTCAATTCATTTCGCTACGTCTTCATCATTTAGCATTAGGTAATAAACCTAAGACCTCATCAAAATTCCAAAACATTCGTTTTTTGGTAAGGCCTACGTGTAAAGTACTTGAGTTTACTTTTTGGGCCTGCAGTTATGCAATCCTGGACATGGACATTATCAGAAGAGAGCGATCAGAAAAGTCTTTTTTTTTTTCAAAAACCATTTGAATACGTCTTTTTTATCAGGTAACAAACCTAAGATGCACCAACTTAAATTCCCAAATTTGACTTGCCCTAACATACTAGGGCGAAATTGCTAACTTTTCTCAGAGCGGAGGTTAAGTGTTTTGCGACCATATCAGTTAAAACCATGTTTTCTAGAAGAAATGGGCAATATATTACTTTCAGCTTCTTTATCAGCTGAAATCACTTTATTAAATTATGATACTTTGAGGTTTTCTTGTATGCCCCCGGAGTGCAGTGCTCAGTACGACTGCACTGAGCAATTGTTACATGAATTTTGGGGGTAAAAGCAGCAATTTTGCGTTAATTTACAGCTTGCCTGGTCGTGAGTAATGCCCATGATAATTTCCCCGTTTTGACAGACGTAACTTTGACCCCTCCTCGGCCTTATATCATCGTCGGGGCCTCCGCCCTCTCCGGGACAACCTAAGGCCCCGAGGCTTTGTCAAATCACCTGAGTCAAAACTAACTCAGCCTAGCCTAACTCGAGAAATACAAGTGCTGCAGACGCCCTGGTAATATATAGTGATCGTAGATGACGCATAAAAGGCGAGGGCAATTTTTTAATCTCTCTCTGCGTGGTAACAAGAAGACATTCTAGCCAAATGGAATGAAGATATGATCAGTTTTTGACCCCCAGACGCGTTTCACCGTGGACATTTGTTATTGGGTGTCAGACCTTGAAGTTGTCCATCATGAAGGTTTCACTAAATGGAGAGTTTACTGTTCTTGAAAGCGAAGCTCACGATATAGCATAGATTTCTTACTTGTACACATGCAAGTAATTTTTGCCAGTCATTACCAAATCACGCCTGCCTCACAGCGTAAAAGGAAAAGTGGTAAACTCAGCCTTTAAGAATGTGAACTCATGCCTGATAAAGGCATCAAGCATCAATGCAAAGGAGAGGATGACAGTTTTTACCCCCCCACACACACACACACCACACCGCAACCACCAAGGAAGAAGGAAAAGGACCCTGGGCTAGGCCTATATTCAGCGAAAGAACTGCCCAACCTAGACAGGCTGGCAGACAGCAGACGTTGCGTCACTTCGGCAGGATTGCCACGTTCAAGTAGTAGCAGCGAAGTCCCATTTGGTGAAAAAAGGGCCGCGTCATGGTGGGGGGATTACGTGTGTCTTTTCAGGGGGGGGGGGGAGGGCAGTTTTACCTCCAGCTATACCTGCTACGTACAGTGTGAGTCACAAAACGTGAAAGAATAGAGCAATTTATGCGGCACAGGAAGCTTTTGAGAGAAGTCTGAGTGCTTTACACAATTGTCATACATTTTCTTTCCTATAAAAGAATATTCATTCAGGTCACGTTGTACTCTTGCACTTTCTTCCTACCCGCATGGAGAAGAAAGAAAAAACTCACTCTCATGCAATGTGTGCATGCATGAATTCTCGTACAGAGTGAGCGAAAAAAAACGCACCATCCCTTTGTGAGCACGCTTGTTTATTGTTTACGGAACGCCGATAAAAAAAGCCCCCTTGGTCGGCCTGCAGAAGTAATAAAAGTGGATGAAGGAGAAGTCGGCTTTATGAGAGGCTGCATAAAGTCTTGCATAAAAGCTTTCTCCTCCGCATGTTTCTGGCACAACCGCCTTGACATTCTGAGCAGGGGAAATGGAAGTGAGCAAGAAACCAATAATGATCCATAATTGAACGGCTTCGACGCACGTGAAAAGAGCATCGAGGAAAAATTAATAATTGTCTCGACTAAGGAGAAGAAAGTAAAAAAAATCAACTCCTTCGCTTGCGTTGGTTTTTTTCCCCTTTTCTTCTTCTTTTCTGACGCAAAAAAGTGCGTCAGATGCAGCAGACAGAGAAGCGTCATTCAGGCCTCCTCCCTCCTGCAGGGCCTGAACCAGGGGAGGCCTAATAATAGGTCATGGCCGACCTAAACGTATGAGGATCCCGCTGCTGAGATGCGCCCAGGCCCAGGATGCAGGGCCTTTTTTTCTCTTGTCTCCTCCACTGTAGAGTTGGGCCCAGTCGATGTTTTCCTTTCTGCAACTTTTATTTATCGCAGATCTGGACAAGAAGAGCCTGAGCAAATGTGCAATTTCATGGCAGAGAAGAAGAAGAAAAAGGCCTGCTTAGGACTTGCCAAAAATGGAAATTAATTTCGCGACCTCGAACAAAGGTGATTTCTGAGTCATAAACAAGAAGTAATTTGCACGAGCGTTGCATTAAAAAAAACTGCACTGCAATTTACAGGTTTTCTTCTTCCCACAGTGCTCTTTTCTCCCTGACACTAATAGCATCATGCACATATATAATTATATAATATATTAGGCTAGGTCAAGAGATGAAAATTTGGGAGTTTCTCTGAGTGCAATGTAGGTTTGTTCTCCCCTGCCAAATAGCGGAGATGCAGTCAAATGAATAGGTTTTTTTGAGGAAAAAATGTTGACCCCTTGGCTCTCATGACTCCTCCATTGCTGTGCCAAAGAGCAGCTCTCGTAGTCTCCACAGCAGGATCAGAGGGGGACTCAACCATTGCTTCACTTCATTGCCTGAACTGGATGTGAACGAGTCTTGCTCCAACTGTGGCAACAGATTTAAAAGGAATTCACCTAGTCCAATGTGTGGATGTTTGTAAAAGACCCAGTTATTCTTATGCCAGATTTGCAGTGCAGTCATCCAATGAGATCAGGCCTTGGCGTTTGTGGGGCATCTTAAAGTTTTCTTTCCATAGCATCACAACAGCAACATTCTGTAGCCATGAGGCTACTTTGAAGAGGTACTTTCTTGAAAATTTAGGTGGGGTTGGATAGGATTCTTCGCCTCCGGCCAAAATACTAAATTTTTACTGTAAAGAGAAACATTTTTTTTTTAAAAAAAAAAGCGTTTCAATACGGCCGCTGTCAAGTGAAAGTGGTTAAGGTAAGAATTGCAAGGAGTGGACAAAGCGCTATATTCAAGCTGACTTTCGTCAACAGACTAAGTTCTCTGAGCTCTTTGTCTCTAAATATGTCCTTTTTGCGCTTTTTGTCTCTTGCCTGGTTCAAGATTACACCAGGTTTGCAACGTGTTGATGCTCGTGCAGTTATCAAGATCGTGTGGAATCTCCAGGATTTGCCCAAGCTGACCGAGACGATGTGAAGACAAAAAAACATATTCCAGCGGATATGCAGTTACGGCTATGATTAGGGGCAATTTTCCGTGCGGAAAATAAAATTAGACAATTTTTTGAAGTAGTCTTAGAACAGAATCGTTGTTGCATTTCTGGCCCTCTACCTGTTATAGAGTCAACCGGTGTCCGTGAGGTTCATGGGCTGGGTGCAACCCCGGTTGTGCAATCAGACACTTTTCAGGAGCATTTTCTTCCAGATCAATCTGACAACCTGATCTGTTGTAATACATAAAAATCATTAGCAATGTCTTGTCGAGGGAGGGGAAAAGAAAGATCTTGTTGACTTTGGCGACGGACTCAAGATCGAGTCTCCCCGAGGAGTCTCTGAAAGAGGTGGTGCAAAAAACCCGCGGGGATTCTGCAAAGGGGGAAAGAACCCGCTGAGAAACGCTCCTCCAGTTCTTATTAGTCCTCCCCTCATGAGTGATGTCCATATCTGGAGTGCGTGTAGACACGCACCGTTTTGGTTCACCCTTCAACATCCATCAAACTCTGCCAGCCTAAACGAGCCTTAAGAGAAAGAGCCAATTTTTCAACTAGATCACCAAATTTAAACGTATAAGGGAGCAAAAGAAATGTCTTTCTACAGTGGTCAGAACACCCGTAGTCCCAGTGCTTAGGGCGGGACTCCAGTGTGTGTAGAGCAGCCCAGATGTGTGTAGCTCTATTGCGTGCAGTGCAGAGCTCGTGTGTGTACGTGTAGCATGCGCAGGTCTGGCATATGTCATGTAAAGATCATATGTTTTAAGTCTACGTTTGAAGTTCATGCGTACAGTTCTGGTGTACGTCGTGTGCAGACCTTATGTGTGTCTAGAGCAGAGTCCGCTGAGCTCTTGTGTACAGTTCTGGTGTACATCATGTACAGACCTTGTGTGTGTCTAGAGCAGAGTCCGCTGAGCTCTTGTGTACAGTTCTGGTGTACATCATGTACAGACCTTATGTGTGTCTAGAGCAGAGTCCGCTGGGCTCTTGACTTCAGTTGTTGTGTACATCATGTACAGATGTTGTGTGCATTGCGTGTGTAGCCCAGAGCCCGTTGTGGGATGCTAGTGTGTGTACGTGGTTATTGTGTGTGTGCACGGCATTACAGCAGAGCATTTGAGATTTATAGGAAGAGGTCAGAAGCGCCTGGCCCGCACTGAATGTAACTGTATTGATGTGATTTGGTTGGTTGCAAAATCTAGTTGGCCCACATTGTACACACTTCTTGCGCTGCTGCAATTCATTATTCATACCCTTGGTTGGCTGCCGAGAAACAACAACACAAATATCAGTTATCTTCGATCGCGTTGCCTGAATAACGTTGCTTCTGGTTGTGGTTTCTTTCTCTTTTTTAGGGGAAAGGATGTTTTTTCTTGCTGAATTATTCATCGAGTCTCATTGATAGCAATGACCAAGCATGAGAGGGTACAAATTCGCACCTGCTTGCTTCACTTTGGATGTGGTTTTTTTTCACGTCTGATTCTGACCTTTGTAAGCTTAATCAAAGGTATTACACAAGTGTTTCCTGTATCACTTAGTCATGATGGGCCTTTTTTGCTGCTGCAGCCTTGTCTAATACAGAGGCTTTCGCATAAATTTCAAGCTAAACATTCTCGTGAGATTAAGCCTGTTCAAGGAGCCCCGGGCACTTTTCGGCATCAACGTTATTTATGATGGTGTCTTGTGCAGGCAGCCACTGATTTCACACAAGGGTTCAAGCCTCAGTTGCATTTTTTCCAATTATCTGTTCTGTCCGAATCTCCCAAGATTGACTTTTTACGATCCAGTCATGACTCTGAGAGCGCCCAATTTCACTTTCCAAGACCGTATCCAAAAACAATCTTTCATACGTACCCTGAGTTCGTGCATTCACTCAGTTTCTCTCCCCCCCCCCTTCAAGACGAGTTGAAGAAGAAAATGGGTCCTCCCCCCCAGGTCGGGTTAGATCCCCCCCCATTGCTCAACAATGGGGCGGGACCCCCGAGAAATGGGGTCGTTCAGTGAGCTCTTTGCCCTTTAAAGTGGTTACACCAGTAGCTCACCGGATCTGATGAACACAGAAGCAATTCGAGACAGTTGTGTGTCAAGCGGGAGAAAAAAAAACTCAGTGTTTTTTTGCCACGATTTGCCAGAAAAATACGTTCTTTGTCTTTGCGCGTACAGGGTGGCGCGGAATCCCATTGACGCGGAATAAGCGTCAAGAAACGCGTAAAAGGGATTTCGCCTCAACCTGTACGAGCAACAGCAGGTTGGGGATTCCTTTTTTTGTTGCCTGTGTGGCAAATGTATCCATGAGGGTTTCTTTTTTGTCTCGAGCAGCTTCGCCATAGCTTGTGCAGGGTGTTGCAGATTAATGCAGAATTCCTGCTTCGTAATTACTTTCCGATAAATGAGGGCATGCGCCAAATTACTCTGCCTCGACTTAATTACCTATGAGTGGGGTAAAGTGATCGGCGATCATTTTTCCCTCGAGTAGTGCGAGTTAAGTACACAGAACAGGAAATATGCACATGTGGGTCTCGTGATTAATGATCGCTCTTTATCAAGTAATGTCAATTGTGATAAGTCTCGCATAAACAGAGTATGATGAGAAGAAGTCGGAGGTTTAGGTGAAAAGCCTAGGATGACTTGGGGGGGGGGGGCAAGAATACATTTTCGTTAAAAGAACGCAGCGAAATGTTAAGAAACTATGAGTGAAAAAGTGAATAAAAGATTGCGATGAAGAGAAGAAGTGCCCGGAGTGAATTGCTAACATTGCGAGAGCCTGTAGAAAATCCACCTCTTGAACAGGGTGTCACAAGTGTCTCAGCGGACTGAGTTAAACAAGCGCAAATACCGATTTATCAATCTACACAGTGTAAGAAAATTGTCCTTCACGGCGCCGGGGGCGGGAGGAAAGAAGAAAAACACCTCACTCTTTATCCCCGCGGCGTCGACGACGGCGTCGACGGCGGCGGCGGCGGCCGCGCCCATCTTGAAGCTGCGCAGCAAAAAAGAAAAACCTCGAGCCTCGTCCTAACGCAAAACGGCTACTTTGACGTGAAAAAAGGGTCCTGTTACGAGTTCAAAGATTTGCTATCTTAATATGTTTTGCAGTGCGAAAAAGCTGTTCACAGTGCGAAGTCTATTTTGGAGTTTAGATGCGAGTAGAAGATAGGCGCTGAGCTGCACTAAATGAGGCTCTCACTGTCCGATCGGATCATGAAGTCTTAGATAAGTGGTTGGGCATTATAACAATGTAGAGCAGCGCACTCAAAAATGACGTCAGGGGGGGGGGGGGAGGGGAGGGGAGGCTCAGCTCAGTCGTAAACTGAGACTTGACAACTCAACAAAACTCTTATTTTTTCCCCCTTCCTCCCTGCCTTCCTGGAAGGGTGTGGGTTTTCCTTTCAGGCCTCCATACAGGGTGAGGCAGAAGCTGGCTTGAAAAGAAGTTGATTATTCATGAGAAATTGCGGCCTGCCCAATCGCGGTCGGGCGGGCAGGCCCCCATTATGCAAAGTCACTTCTTCTGAATCACCCTGTATATCCGGATCTTGGCTCTCCTTGGTGAGCGCTCCCAGCTCAGCCCTGACTGCTGGTCCCGATCTGTCATTGGTCAGATTTCTTGAGAGCCCCTGACACACCCACGGCAGGCCAGGCAGGCCCTGGGCCTGGCGCGCCCCCCCCCCCTCCCCCCCGGCCAAAAAAGGGGCCCTTGAAGTCCTCGTCATAACAAGGGATTAAAAGAAATCGGTGAAATGGCAATCGTTGGAATTCCCATGTCTGTCTCACGTCAATTGTCTTCGATTTATCGGTGTCACAACTCCGGTGGGTGACAAAAATGTCTTAAGGCGAAGTTGTTTGTTGACTTCTTGACACTTCTCTTCCATAGCTCATAACCGTAGGTCTTCTTCTTCCTGGCAATTCATTAGCAGGGGAGAAAACGTGTTTGCGTTGTGAGAGATTCCCATATAAATCTGGCTGATTGTTGCAATAATGCAGGTATTGTGGGGGGGACTTCGCGAATACTTTTCACCTTGAGAAATTCATCCAAGGCTCAGCACAATGGTTTTGTCAGGCCTGCTTCGAACCAGGCCTAATTGTTCTCGGCGAGGGGAGTGGCCCGGACGGGGGGCCCGGTGGGCGCGCGCGCGCGTGCAGACATCAGTTTGCCAAAAAAGGGGGGTTGGTGGTGCAAAAATGTTGCTTTGGCTGCTGCAAAGAGCCTCATAAGCACTTTTTTTTTCATACTCCGAAGGAAATTAAAAAGTCTCGCGGAGTTTGCAGAAAATTTCTTCTTTTTTTCAGAGCTGCCAAATTTGTCCGAGAGACAGAGCGGCGAAAATTGCGATTTCACATTGGAAACGCCAATATAAAAACTCGCGTGTCAAAGAAATTTGTCAAATTAGCGTGCTTCATTGCCGACAACGGACCGCAAATGTCTTTTCTGCACGCAAATTTTTCCTGGCTCTTTAGCCTGCGGACTGAAATATTTCTCGGGAATGAATGAAGGGGAAGAAAAATGCTCTCTTTTTGGAAGAATCCTATAGAGAAGAATAAGAGGTTCTTGTTGCATGAGAAGAAATGTCTTTCCCATCACATCTTTTTCATTCCTGCTTAATGTTGCTTCCATTTTTTATGGAAGTGACAAGTGAACGAAAATGAAAGGGATTCATTTGTCACGTGAAGCAGCTGCAAAAATTTTGCCACCACCTGATGAGCGCGACGCAATCTGTTTGGCTCATACTGCAAAAAGAGAGAGCTCAATTTTGAGCTGTATCTCTGCTCAAATTCATGTCTTCCAATAATGCTCTTGAGGCATTGGAAACGTTCATCGGGTTCTTTCTCTCTAATGGAACATCTGCTCGTACTTCTTCTTGCAGCCCAAGCACCCCCAGAGTCTCCTCAAGCCTTTCGTCTCACAGTCAGTGTTGGTGTCCTCGCCACCGTCGACCGCAGCCTCGTCGGCAAGTAGCAGGCTGCTTTTCTCTCGTCTGTCCGGGACCACGACCAACAACAACAGCAGCAACAGCAACAATAACAACAACAACAACAGCAGCTGCCTCAGCCACACCACGTCGTTACAGGCCACGCACAATACCAATAGCAACAACAACAAAGTCTTCTATGCTAATCAACAGTCGACGTCGGAGGGACTGGCCGCAGCCGCCGCCGCCGTTTCATCGTCCGCGGCTGCATCCGCCGCCGCGGTCAAGGGGACCGCCCTGAGCAGTACGCCGTTCATATCCAATCAGCCAGTGAGTAGAAGCTTCAGGGCATTTTCAACTGTGTTATCATTACCGCTGCGTATGGGGGGGGGGGGAGGCATTGCGCCCCGCTGTTGGCCACGGCCCCGCGGTTGACCATGGCCCCCCTCATGGGCCCGATGGGGCCGCCGCCCAAGAGCAGGGTCGTGTCATATTTAACGGCCATTTGTAACTTCATCTCCACTGGTTTCTGCGTTGCATAAGCCTCAAATATGCCCAGTTTAATAGCGCTCAGGCCTTTTTGCTAGTATGAAGTACCTTTGGCTGCTCCAAAACCATGCAATACAATTTATGCCCAGCTTATTGGTACAGCAGACACGTATTAGTGTCAGAAAGCAGGGCAACCCGCAGAAATCAGTGGCATTAAAATGTCTACATAAATATATATTAGGCTAGGTCGAAAAGGGGTCAACTTTAGAAATTCACTGATGGCGTCTGGGGTTTGTTACATGGGCTCAAAAGATGAAGATGTCGTCAAATACTTTGAAAAAAAAACATTGTCTTTACCTCTGCCCAACTTGATTTGAAATTTATGTACTGAGCTACTGTAGAAAATTTGCTGTGAAAGTAGATTTCAGCTCTGGTGGCTGTCAGAAGCTGCCAAAGTGGGTGAAAATCACTCACCAAAATGCTGACTTGCTCCAGTTTGTCAGAAGAATATTTTACAGCAAGTCCTGAAGAAAAAAATTACAGTATTATGCAACTTTAAATGCATTTGGGCATAGCTAAAACTCCTTTTTTTCACTTTCATTTGACTAC
>JAAUXU010005275.1_pt1 | contig 35937 bp, 41 predicted proteins | sample 7278151 | NCBI WGS metagenome assembly JAAUXU01 (sample SAMN14350113, study PRJNA611818) | marine sediment metagenome | isolation source: surface marine sediment (1.8m) | place: French Polynesia: Moorea | collected 2018-08 | reverse complement strand
TCTGATACAAAAAAGGGGTTGACACCCCGAACCCGAACAGGGTTCGGGGTGTCAACCCCTTTTTTGTTTTGGCCAGCCCGAACTGAGTTTCTGAATTCGGACTCAGCCGGACCACTTCCCGGCAACCCAAACTCGAGCCCAAAGATAACTCTTACACCTCTGGCTCGTGTAACGGTAACGAGGACGCACTTTTAGCGAGCAAACACTCAGTATTCTTTATTCAGCTAATCAAAAATATCTTAGAAATGCTAGTACGTTCTCAAGCATACTGTATAAGACAAGACTTCTCTAAGGCACTTGAGTAAAATCATTAGTTGGACCCGACTTTAGCAATGAGCTCGTCGCAAATTCTGGCGAGCTCTTTATTCTCTCTATCCTTTTCTTCAGCCGTCTTCTCCAGGGACGACAGGCGCATCTCGGACTTGCGCAGGAGCGCCTCCAAGCGAGCGACTTCGCTCTGTTGGGTGCGTTTCAGTGTATCCAGATGAACGTTGGCTCTGTGAATGAAGAATCTTTGACGATGCATAATGCACATACGTTAACCAACATCTGCTTACGCCTCCACTTTCTGTTCAGCGTCAGTCCTGAGCAGCTCGAATCTATCCTCGGCCTTCTTCAGTCTGTTGGCGCGGTCTTCTACAGCTGCCCTGAGGGTGTCCTCGTTGGTCTTCAGAACAGATATGACCTCCTTATTGCGCTCGTATTTCCTACAAAGACGACCGTTGTAACGTGCATGCGCTGTGGTGTCAACATCAAGTGTGCTGGCACTCCCTTCCTCACGCTGAGCTGATTCGTTTGATACCTGTGTACGTTATTGAAAGCCCTTTCAGCAGACTTGAGGTCGTCGATGGTCTGGTTCTTTTCACTGGTGATTTTTTCCATCTCTATATCGTGCAGGACCCTTGCCCGCTCACGCTCGGAGATGATCTCGCTGATGGTCCTCTCATACTCCTCGACCACCATCCTACGAAAAGTGGAGAACAGGACTGTTACATGTGCGACACAGCCACAAAGTTTAAGCAACACACATCATCTGCTTGTTCGACTCCACCACCTCAGAACCCTCCAAATCCAAAACCACGATCTCTCTTTCCAGAGAATCCTGCTCCTTCCTCTTGGAGTCAATTTCTTTGTCCTTCTGGAGCAACATCTCCTGCTTCAGCAGCTGCTCCTGGTGTACCCTGGCCACGACGGGCATCGAAACCTGCCAGGAAAGGTCCGGTACCGTCCATGATCATGAAAGTAGTGCTGCACGCAACAAGAAAAGTTACTTACAGAAATGTCGCCAACATCGCTCCTGGTGTCTCTCTTGACATATCCAATGCGACCCCGATCTGCAAGTGCCCGAGTGGAGTCTTTGCTCTGAAAATGCAGACAGATCAATTTTCAACTCCCACCATTTTAGTAAACAACCTCCCCGGAACATGCTGACGAACGTGAGCAAGTCCAACAGGATGTTCAAGATGTTTTTTTTACATCACACGGACCTGTTTACTCACCCTTGAAACACCTTTTCTTTCTTCCTCTTCTTTCATTTTCTTTTCCTCTTCCTCAAACTCTGGCGTGCTGTCTTTCCCGAGACCAGCAAGAGCATTCTTGAGTTCCGTCTCAATCGGGTGAGTCGACTTGTCACTCTCAACCAAAGGAGTGGGTTCATCGAGATCCAAGGGTTCGTCCAAAGTCACTCCACTTTCCTCATGTGACTCTGGAACAAGCGTGTCCTCCAGACGGGCTCCATTCCTCTCGTGGGATTGAACTACCAGAGGCACTTCACTTTTTTCATGGGACTCCGTAAACAAAGGCTCTTCCCAAAGCATTTCACTCTTCTCAGGAGACTTTAGGACCAAAGGTTCTTCTTCCCAGGGCATTTCACTCTTCTCAGGGGGCTTAAAAACCAGGGGCAGAGGCTCATCCAAGGGTATTTTACTCTTCTCGGGACACTTTAGGACCAAAGGTTCTTCTTCCCAGGGCATTTTATTATTCTCAGGGGATTTCAATACCATCGGATCCTCGGTTGGTATCGCCACTTCTTTTTCAGGGGATTTCAGAACCAGAGGTTCTGCTAAGGGCAGTTCACTCTCCACAGGGGCCTTCAAAACCATTGGATCGTCGGTCGTTATGAGCACTTCTTCTTTTTCAGGAGACTTAAGAACCAGAGGTTCTGCCAAGGGCATTTTGCTATTCTCAGGGGATTTCAACACCATCGGATCGTCGCTTGTTATGGGCACGCCTTCTTTTTCAGGGGATTTCAGAACCAGAGGTTCATCCAAGTGCAATTCAATTTTCTCTTGCGTCTCCAGAACCATATGAGTCCGTGGTGCTGGGACTCGCGGGTCATTTGTGTTGATTTGCTGCTCACTTCCTCCGGAGTCTGGAACCTCTTCTGAGTTGGTTACCAAAGTCCTCTTGACTTTTGGAGTTTTATGACAGTCATCATGTAAACTCTCTTTCTCCACTGGATCCATCTTGTTTAGGTTGCTGTCAGGCGACCGCTCCTTAACCGGGGTGAGTTCCTCAACGTTCACTGGAGTCTGAAGATCTCTCTCACAAGGATCATTTTCTTCGCTCTCCCCAGGGTGCTGCTTCTTCGCAGTCCGCAGGTTGAGACTTGCCATGGCACCCATGAGGTCTTCAAGGCAGTCAAGGTTCTCTAGAGATGTCGAAGCAGTCACCAATGGGGCTGCTGAACTTACGCTGGAGAAGGACTGCTCGGCACTAGCAAACTCATCTGAGTCAGAATCTAAACGAATAAAAAATTAAAGTAACAGGCGCTTGTTGCTCCACTGAAGTAATACCATAGCTGGAGTAGGCTTTTGCTTTTCTGATGTCAATATCAGGCACCCTCTGGAGAGTCTGAAAGTGCGGTTGCGTCACAACTTGGCCAAAGGAAGCCACACCAGAGGACGAACTGCTGAAAAGAAGAAAAAGCGCATGCAGTAAGCAGGTCATAGATCACACGTCAAGTCTGTGACGTAAGTACAATCTTTTGTTGGAGAAGTGCAGACGACCCAGAGCTTTCCTATAGTTAATTAATACTCTGTGGGTGTACACAGAGACATCAGCTACTTTTTTCATCTTCCATGAAAGACGCATATGAATTCTTTCAGCATGGACGAAGAATTGATCATGTGAGCCGTAACAGCTACTCTGCTTCCATGAATGCTACTGCATTGACTCTCCAGCCCTTCCTACTATGCATAAACAGAGACAAGACTCGAAAGTGAAAGGAAACGAGAAGCAGGGGGTCTCCTTCTCCAGCCCGCCCTGAAGATAAAGACAGATGATGTCATCACATGAAGAAAGTGCAAGAGCACTCAAAAATTATTGTCCCTGACCGCACTGGTTCATGGTACGGAAAAATGCATCACAAATCGTGTACAGCAAGTACAATTTGGTGGTACAATCGTAGTACCCTTGTAAAGCATCACTGGGCAACAAGTTTGGAAAGCTGATCTCTGAATCAACAAGAGAGAAAGATTCTTTCCCTCAGGCAAGGATCATCAACGGGGAGGAGGGAAAGCATCTGCAGAATGTTACCAATAACCAAGGACTAACAGCCAACAGGCTACAAATGCAGTATGATATGGTTCTGTCTGATCAAATGAATGGCTGCATTATAAAAAAAACTTGACTTAGTTCGGTCGGAAACGTGAGTGCGTCACAATGCAGTAGCATTTTGGCGGTATAAGGCAGAGCTGGGTCTCGTGCTGTCGGGATTAGAAAGTCCCTCCTTCATTTTGCTCTCTTTCCTACCTCTCTGCAAGTCTGAGGAGAGAGCTGAGGACCAGAGCAACAGCAACAAGGAAGAAGAAAGTTAGTTCACATTTGAGGCCTACGCAAAGAAGAGCGTACATGATTGGGTTAGTGGAGAATGAGCGACAGCGGTGCGAGAAGCAAGTGGCAGGAGACTGGCGGCAAGGCCATGGCTGCAGCTGCCGCAGTGGCATTTTTCCAACGCCATGCCGATGGAGGCGGGCCTGAACCTGTTGATGGTTGTCCCCCGGATGCAGATAAGATCCGTCGGGCACGTGCTGCATACATTGGGCTCTTCCTGCTGATGGTGACTGTTTGGAGCGCCATCCTCATTTCTGCCATCTTCTCTCTACGCATCAACCGAGAGTCTTGCGAGCACTGCCCGCAGTACTGCACCTGTCGGGGGGCACCACCAGCATGGGGGTAAACTCACCTCTCCTTACAGACACCACGGATGACGTCGTCGAGAACTTCCCTGGCATAGTTAGCGTTCTGCTCGTGATCGAACTTGGTGATGATGGCGGTGCGCTCACGCCAACGCTCTGCTTCCGATTCGGCACCTTCGTCCAGACTTGCAATGGCAGAGTATCGTGACGGTGACACAGCAGTGGCGTGTGGGCAAGTGTTCTCTTTGTCCTGAGGCTGGCAAGAACTGAAGACGTCGGCCTTGTTGCTGTCTGGCGAATTCGGCTTCTGAAAGTATACAAGTAGTGTACACAGATGTATTATCTCTAGAAAAATTTGTGCCTACAAAAACGTGCAGGAAGAGCATATCTACTGAACAAAAAATTGCTGAAAGCTTTCATAGAACATATCTTACCATAAAAGTACTTAAATCAGATATTTCTGCATCTTCGACAGCACCAAAACGATTAAGATAGATCCCGGGTAGCTGGAGGTGCACCCAAGGTACCTTCACAATATTGATGAATCCTAATAATCCGCCCCAAGAACAGACAGCTATTGCCAAAGTACACCAGCATAAGAAATGTGCAGAATATAAAGTGATAAACCTACGGGCCAAACCTTGTGCTTCTTCTCCACTGTCTTTTCTCATTTTCTACCCGTAGTCTTCAATACTGCGTGGGTTAATGTGTACTGTAGCGGTACATAGAGACGCGTAATTTAGAGCTCATGAGATGCTCACTCAGTCAACACCCATTGCCTCGTCGTCCACAGCGGGAGAATGGGCGGCATGCAACTTGTATTACCCACGCACTCGGCGGCTTTCTCTTCCGCCCCAGGTGTACGGCGGCGCACACGAGGGTACAAAGGTCCATGAGCTGCGCCGTGGATGTCACGAAGAGCTCGCACACAACAAACAGCACCCTGCATCGGACTGTTCACGCCAGCAGACGAAACAGACCGTCAAAGGGAGACAAGATATGACAAAAAAAGTCGAGGCACATCAGACGGAGGAAGGCTATCAAGCGGATCACGGCACCAATTGTCAGTCGCTTCGACAGGTGAAGCATATGACTACAATAATACTCGCAGGACGATCAGATGATGCAAATTCTGTATGTACTTGGGTCTACAGTCCAACTCGCTACACTAAGTGGATCACTGGCCAGCTCGTTGGAGACCGTTGCTAATGTGCAATAAAGTGTATTGTGTGTGATTATGGAATTCCCCTATATGTACTTCATGTTTCCACCCTGCGTACTGACAACTGCAACTTTCTTGGCATGCTTCCCAGATCGGAGACGACGAAGCCAACGTGCGGGTCTGACTACGTTCTACAAGTGCTGGAGAAGAAGAAGGAGAAGAAGAAGAAGGAGAAGAAGAAGAAGAAGAGCGTGTTCTTTGCCTTGCAGCAGTGGCTCGACTTACTTGAAGCTGGCGAGTAATATAGTAGTCAAGAAGTCGGCGGTCGGAAGCGAACTAAGTGGCATTTCGTCATGATCGTTCGTTTTTTGGCCGCACTTCTTATATGATGCCTACCTCCGAGCCCCTCCCACCCTGTCCGGTGGCCGCTTGCCTGTTGCCCATGACGACGGCGATGTTGCTACTACGGCGATCAAGCGAGCCGGTGGTAAAAAAAAAAAAAAAGAGTATTCATGCCTCGCTCGCTCTCACGATGCCGCCCTATTTCCTCTCTGTGCTCTCTCTGCTCTCCTAATACTGCTGCAGTCGATGCTCGAATGCGCACTCACGCAAGAGAGGGGGGAGGGGGAGTCCGCAAAGGCGGGACATGTCGCACAATAACAGGAGTACAATCAGAATGACATTGGTCCCTGCTCATTTCAGAACATGTAGGCCGTTGGCTACGACGGCTGGCTCCTGACACCGGTCCAAAGGACATGGTTGTGCCGTGGAACCGCGTCCTAAAGTGGAATTGAATGAATAAAGGCCTCGTTGTGAACAAGTCTAGTGGTACAAGTGGCTACTATTTCATCCACGTTCAATCTTGTAAGGAAGCAATCATGTATATGAAGCTGGTAAACCTCATCTGGTCCTTCTGTGCCTGAACTGAAATGGTGCGGGTCTCAGTGGTTGTCTCTCCTGGCAAAAGTACAGGTCTTGATCTGGCTATGCTGGTCTGTTAATGAACGAAACCTAACTTCACCCGAGCCATCGTTGTGTGCCTAGTGTAGCCCAATAGGTGACTTAATTGCGATAACTGGATTAGCAAAAATAAAATCGGACGTAGTTATCGCTTACCACTGTCTTGGCAGGCGACGCCCGGTTCCATATCGACGCCATCACCGACCCCAATGCCCTGAGAGGAGAAGATCGCACCGGCGGCGAAGCCATTTTCGGGGTCGACGGATATGACCTTCGCCGCCGACCCGACGTCAAAAACTCTGACGACGATGTACTGGGGGACCGCGCCTGTATCCTCCCGTTGCCCGATTGCGCTTTACAGTCAAACCACAAGCAGCGATTTCCAAGTTTCAACTTGCTTAAGGTCAATACCGGACGGTAACACCACCTTTGAATGCAAAAAAGGGCCAAGGAGTCAGAATGTAAAAAATATAATAACGTGAAACACAGCATGATATCACCCTTAAGTATGCATGCGGGTTTGAAAATTTTATTATGAGTGTCTCACTAATGTATACATGCTTTAAAATATAAAAGTAATATATTAGTGGTTTCATGAACGACGGTGACACATGAACCTCTCGTCCTGGCCCCTTGAATTTGTTGCAAAAAGTCTAAAAAACTCAAACGGAGCTAGAAACAACAGTGCATGCAACTAAAGTGGGTTTAAAAACAGTTATTTCATAACTATAATGATATTGCTGGCACTTTCTTGTCATTTTACTCTGACTAGGCAATATATGTTAGTTTACTTCCTTGCTCCTCTGCTGATTGTTTTACTTCTTGGCGCCAAGCGCGTTCGCGGTCTCGTAGCTGTAGCTGAGCTGATTCGCTCTGAATCAGGATTAGAAAAAGAGACAAGAAACAGAGAAAGATCCTCCAGATTGGGCCCAGCGCAGACACGGTCTGGTTGGGGAGTTGCAGAGTAAGTGCAGGGTGTGGAGCGCCCTTAAATTGCCATTCAATTCTCAATCCGCTGGCTAGACACCATGTCCGACCCTGAGGCCCCGGACGAGCCCACCCTGGCCTCCTCCAGAACACGGAGGGGCCCTTCGCGCAAGAAAGGAGTTCGCGAGGAGGCTCTTGCCAAGCTCAAGGCCGCTAGGAACAAGGATTGGTCTTATGAGGTCGAAGAAGAGATGACCGACAACGTTTATGAACTGGTGGATGAGAAAAAGTACGCTGAGAGGGTGCGAGGGCGTCTGGAGGACAATTTCATAGTGGATGACGATGGCGAGTATGTGGAAGATGGACGTGAAATTTTTGATGAAGACGAGGTGGAGGACCGATCTGGTCCCAGGAAAGCCACGGCCGTCAAGAGAAAGGCAGAAGAGGCCAAGAAGGAGGCCAGGAAAAGAGGCAATATCAAGAATATGTTGCTGACCATGCCGGGCAAAAAGAAAAAGGGAGCGGGTGACGAGAATTTGAAGGATGACTCCGTGCTCGAGTCGCTGCTGGGAGAGCTCAAGTCCTCCAAGTCGACGGATAAGAAGCAACTCCTCCAATCGCCGTCCGGAGATGAGCTCAACAAAACGAAAACTCGTCCGAGCAATCCATTCGCCCGGCCATCGGCCACAGGCATCAAGAAGCCTAAAGTTCTGTCTGCTAGAAACCTTGAAACAGTCGAGTCTGTGGCTGAAAACGACGACCATGACATAAAGACGGAGCATGACATAAAGACGGAGCATGACATAAAGAAAGAGCCTGGAGTCACTGCGTCCTCCGAGTCTGCTACGCAGAATATTGAAGAAATCGACGAAAAGGACTTGTGCAGTATTATGGAAGATGACTTTATCGAAGAAGCGTCCCAACCAATCAAAAAAGAGGTTGAAGAGGATTCCAAGGTCATCATTGCCAAAAACAGAGGTTTCCAAGACAAAGTTCCTGTAACGAAAACTTCTTTCACTGATTCTTGGGGCAGCATGGATACTTCCAGCAAGCCTGAATCGTCTGCAGTTGACTTACAGATAAACCACGACAACTTGCCTCTGACCGTGGCAGAAGATGGAGAGAAAGTGATGCGTTTCTTTTGGCTGGACGCGCACGAGGATCCCTTTAAGAATCCTGGCACCGTTTGGCTCTTCGGCAAGGTCTATGTGGAGAAGGCCAAGACCTTCGTCTCTTGCTGCGTCACTGTCCGAAATATCAAGCGACAAGTGTTCCTTCTCAAAAGAGAGAATAGGTACGACAGTAAGCAACGGAAAGAGGTGCCGGGTGAAGAAGTCGTCATGGACGACGTATACAAGGAGTTCGCGGCCAAGGTCGCCGAGCGCTACAAAATCGGCGAGTTTCGCTCCAGGACTAGTGAGAAATTTTATGCTTTCGAACACACTGAAGTGCCAGACAAAGGAGAGTATCTAGAAGTCGTCTACTCGCCAAAGTTTCAAGCTCTACCGTCTGAGCTGAAGGGTGAAACCTTCAGTCGTGTATTCGGCGCGAATCAGAGCAGTCTGGAACGCTTCCTCATCTCCAGAAAGATCCGTGGTCCCAGTTGGCTGGAAATCCGAAATGCCGCCCCATCCAACCCTCCAATCTCTTGGTGCAAGGTGGAAGCTCATTGCGATGAACCCAATCACATCTCCGTAGTGACCAATAATGCACCTCCTCCTCCGCCACTCACGGTCATGTCGCTCAACGTGAAGACCACGATCAACCCCAAGACGATGCTCAACGAGATCTGTGTTGTTTCTGGTCTCGTGCAGAGCGAGTTGTACTTAGATCGACCGGCTCCCAAAGAAGCATTGTTCCAGTCGCATTTCTGCGCCATCGCAAAACCGTCTTCCGCGTGTTGGCCCTTCGACTTTCACAAGGTGCTGGCCCAACATAACCAGCGACATCCGGGTGCGCGCGTTGATAAGACGGAGTCGGAGCGAGCACTTCTCGGTTTCGCCCTCGCCAAGATTGGCAAGATTGACCCGGATATTGTCTTGGGGCATGACATCACTGGGTTCGACCTGGACATTTTCTTGCACCGCATTGTCAGCAACAAGATTCCTAACTGGTCTCGTCTTGGCAGACTGAAGCGTAGTCAGCCTCCCCAGTTCCGCGGCAAGCTGGCGGAGAAGCAGGCGGCTACGGGAAGGCTCGTGTGTGACCTCAAGATCTCCGCTAAAGAGCTTATCCGCTGCAAGAGTTATGAATTGGGCGCGTTGTGTGAGAAGTTGATCAACAAACCGTTGGATGAAAGGATCGAGCTGACTTGTGAGGAGATGCTGGCGGCTTATGACAGCTCCATCTCGCTCATGAAAGCAATCCAACTCAGTTTCACTGACGCAAGAGATGTTCTTCAGGTAAGAGCTGCACGGTACAAAATTTTACTCGCCATATGAAGTGTGGTTTCATGACTTACTTCAAATGACTCACACTATGGTATCCTTGAGGATGGTACTGTTGAAGCCATCTTCACCGTTTCCATTATTTTCAGTGCATTTACGAGCTGAACGCGCTGCCTCTGGCCTTGCAAATCACGCAGGTGGCCGGAAACGTCATGTCCAGGACGCTCTTGGGTGGCAGAGCTGAGAGGAATGAATACTTGCTGTTGCACGCTTTCCACGACAAGAACTACATCTTCCCTGACAAGCAGTATGGCAAGAAGAAAACGCAGCAGGAGGGGGAAGACGACGACACCGAAAACAACAAAGCAACCACGGGACGGAGAAAACCCGCGTACACCGGCGGCCTGGTGCTCGAACCCAAGAAGGGCTTCTACGACAAGTTCATATTACTCATGGACTTCAACTCGCTGTACCCTTCCATCATACAGGTAACCTAGTTCAGAGATCTCTGTAAGATCGCCAGTTTTCATCGGGTTTATTGCTTTCACAGGAATACAACATCTGCTTCACCACCGTTTCGCGTTATAGGCCAGTAAAGGAAGATGGAAGTCCCAACGAGGACTTTATACCCGAGCAGCCGCCCCCTGACTGCTCCGCGGGCGTGCTACCCACAGAGATCCGCAAGCTCGTCGAGTCCCGCAAGGCCGTCAAGAATCTACTGAAAGACCCGAAGCTAAGTCCGGAGCAGCGAATGCAGTACGACATCAGGCAGAAGGCACTCAAGCTCACCGCCAACTCCATGTACGGTTGCCTCGGTTTCTCGCACTCTCGTTTCTTTGCGAAGCCCCTAGCCGCCCTCATTACCGCCAAAGGGCGAGAGATCCTGCTAACCACTAAGAGCCTGGTGGAGAAGATGAATCTGGAGGTCATATACGGTGACACCGATTCTATCATGATCAATTCCAATAGCACAGATTACCGAGCCACCATGGAACTGGGCGGTCGAGTCAAACAAGAGGTCAACAAAATGTACAAATTGCTCGAGCTGGACATCGACGGTGTGTACAAGTACATGCTACTACTCAAAAAGAAGAAATATGCCGCCGTCGCCATGCACATGCAGGGCGACCGCGAGGTGTTGGAACGAGAACTTAAAGGCTTGGACATCGTGCGGCGAGATTGGTCCCAGCTGGCCTCGAGCGCCGGAAAGTGCATCCTCGACAAAATCTTGAGCGATGCTTCCGCCGACGAACGCGTCGCCTTCGTCCACGAGAAACTTGAGAGCTTGGCAACCGAACTCAGGGACGGCAAAATCTCGCTCTCTGACCTCGCTATCACGAAGCAGCTCACGAAGAACCCGCAAGATTACGCGGATAAGAAAGCCTTGCCGCACGTGCAGGTTGCTGTCCGGATGAATAGCAAGGCGGGCGGTAAGAAGTTGCGCGCAGGTGACACAGTGGAATACGTCATATGTGCCGATGGCAGCGGACTTCCTGCCACCCAGCGCGCCTACCACGTAGACGAGGTGCGTGAACGCGAGGACCTAAAGGTGGACACCGAATACTACTTGGCGCAGCAACTGCATCCGGTAGTGGCTCGACTTTGCGAGCCCCTCGATGGCACCGATAACTCTAGGATCGCTCTGCACCTGGGACTCAATCCAGATCAGTACAGAAAGTCCACCACGACCGAGGAGAGGGAGGAGGAAAGGAACATGCGTGAAGAAGACCGTTTCCGGGAGTGCGAGAAGTTGATGGTGAGTCCACCATGCTAGAGGGATTGTACTGTACAGTAGTGCGCATCTGGATTGAAGGATGATTCTAAAAATACGCTTGACGTTGCATCCAGATGGTCATTGTCACGATGCTTTTGTCAAACGCCCTGTGCTCTCCTTTGACAGGTGGTTTGCGAATGCGGCGAAGTCATTGTGGTGGACAGCGTTGTTCGAGGCGTCGCCAAGGAGGAGAAAGTGCTGTCGTTGTCTCAGTGTCCCAAGTGCGGCGGGGCCCCCATCCGACGACGTGCGCATATCCTGAACGTGGTCACGACGGCCATCAGGCGACACCAAGCGAAATTCTACTCCGGCTATGTCTCTTGTGAGGACCCCGCCTGCAACGCGCGCACCAGGCAGCTGCCGCTTCGCTTCTCCGCCGGATACCCAGAGTGTACGACGTGTAAAAAGGCCGGCATGGCGAAGGACTACACGGACAAGCAGCTCTACACGCAGCTGCTCTTTTACAGACAACTGTTTGACGTGGCCCGTGCGAGTGCCCGCTACGGGCGAAATTTTAATCATGACTTAGCTGGCATCGCCGACGGTCAGGCTAACTATGCGCTGCTGAAGGCCCACGTCGACAAAGTCATGGACCTGAACAACTACTCGATAGTCGACATGACAAGGCTCTTCAGCGCCTTTTCTGCCACCTCGGCCGCCAAGTTCAGGAGAGGAAAGTTAACCTGAACCCCCGCAGGAGAGCTTTTAAGTACTAGTGACAGCAAATACAGTATTTTCACTTATCTCCTGCTACCTGATGACGTGATTATCTCTAGTAGCTTCATGTACTGCCATCTCTGCTTCAAAGGCGTGCCAGTCGATAACCGGAGGATCCCGTACTGCATACTGGGGCTGAACGATGCGGCCCAGACAGCTGGGTCTTCTCACCAATAGGAAATGGTTTCTGTTTATCTGAGGCCTTCTTCGTCCAGTGAGGCTGGAAGCACAGGCCCATTGTACTCGAATGGCTTCTCATCAACGCAGCTACCACCGGAGTAACGTGCTGCGTCTTTGTCTCCATCTACCCCGTGGCGCTGGTACATCATTTACTTGGCGCATGGAGGGGGGGCGGGGACACAGATGGGTTGGCAGTCGTGCATTTCCATGGCGTAAACGTCAAGCGCTATGAACAAGTACGGATCGGGCCAACAGTGGAGATGGTTTTTATTCACACCGTGGCTCTCTCTCTCTCTCTCTCTCTCTCTCTCTCTGGTCTCTCTCCCAAGGGTCCCGAATGCTTCCCTCGGCCCTGCTCAGCTGCAGGGAGAGCGAAGAGAGGGAGGCCGAGGCCTTTCGCAGGAGTGCTACTTGTATACGAAGGAGCCTCTCCCTCTCTCTCTTACCACTGTCCTGCCTGACGCTGGCCTCATGTGTCGCGCCCAGAACGTGCGCGCCTGCGCGCTCATGCACGTGTGAGCGCGCGGGTCCTCGACCAAAGCGAAGCGCGCGTTATTACATACTGACGTCTGCCGCAGCCCAGGGTAAGTAGAAAGAACTGAGAAAGAAAAGCATGAGATAAGAGTTTCGTGGGCGTCGAGATGTGGCAGCAGTGAAGAAAAGACCTGTCTGACCTGTCCCAGGTCAACGTGCCACACGTGCGCCATGTCCGCGGCCGCCGTCGCCAACTTCTGCTCAGCAGGCGCAATGTCAATGGAGGGGTAAGAAGAGTTGCAGACGCCTCTACAGCCGAAGCCAACAGCTCCTATCATTGCGTAGTGTTTGTGTTGTGGAGAAATAATGCCTTCCTGTGCAGTCACGTGCAACGATACTGACTCGCTGAAGCAAATGTGTGTGTATTGTATCGATTTTCTTCGTTAGCGATAAATGAGGATACGACGGAGTTGAAGGCCGCTCAAGTGTGAAGAACTTCGCCCTGAATGACTCAGAGGAGGAGGCATTGCCAAGGGACAGGCGAGGTATGGAGCAACATTCTGTCAGAAAATCGCTTGAAGACCTTGTCAAGTCTCAAAGAAATTTGCAGTTGTTCTGGCAATTGATTGACTATATAGCCTCTTATCAGGATGACGACGCTGCTCCGGAATGAGTCACGGACCATTTCTTTCTTGTTCCCGCTTCTTAGAGGTGGTAAAAGCCGGCCCAAACATTGCACGTACAGAAGAGGCTCCCAGCATCCCTTAACTTCACTGAGGTCAATTACGAGACTTTCCCTGCTGCATGACAAAGAGATCTTTGGCTTGCTCTGTGACCACAGCTGTCAAGTCTTCAACGTCTGCAAGGAGTTGATCGGCCAATTTCTTTTCCTCCACCAATCCGGAGACTCGAAATGCGCGTTGGAAAGAGCTGCTGTTTCCCCCAGACGTCGCTGTTTCTTCTCACTTTTCCCATTCTCATCCTTATCTTGAGGCTTATCGTATTGTTGCTGCCAGGACATCCTTGAAAATTAAGGAGAAAGCTGCGAATGAGTAAAACATACAGTATATTCCACAGGCGGATAAGAGGAGTGAAACCTTGCTTACTAGATGTGCGTGGGCCTCCGCCAGAACTGATGGTCCTTTACACAACTTGCTTTTATTACACTTGCAATATGAAAATCCGTGTTAAAAAAACACAAGCACTAAGTGTATGTGTCCAGGACGTCTCAGGAATGCCTACACAAGTCAGCCTTTGACTTTCATGCCTTTGCACATCTCCAGAGACTGTCTACTCAACTATGCAATTCCATCGGGGTCGCTCCTTTTGGAGACCCTGTTGCTTGATGTGGGACACGAATCGCTTCTCGGTGAAGTCGCCCGACGTATGATGCGACACGGCCGAGCAGGAGTGCAGCAGCAGTAGATACATGTCAGCTCTGGTCTATTTATCAGAGGGAGGAAAGCATCGCCAATTTTTCTGGGGCAAAGTTGTTCGCCCGCCTGTTCTCGTCCCGGGCTATAAGAAGCTTTGAACAGAATTTTCTTTCCCCCACCTGCAACTCTTTCAGCTACTTCGTCCAGGTCGCCTACGTAAGCAAAGTGTGTGTCATAAAGTGGCGAACTTTATGCAATTAAGGACCCTCGTGAATTGATCGCGCCTACGCACGACGGTGACGAGATTACGACTCCAGTGCGTTGCACAACGTCAGCGCAGTGTTGCGCTGCGTCTAGACAAAGTAGACGACGTTGGGGCATAATCTCGACATCGGTAGGCTCGATCTCCGAGAAAGGAATTGCGAAAGCGCCATATGCTCGAAAATTGCTCCCAACCAAAAAAGTTTTGTGATTGGCGTTCAGAAGTGGTTCTTCGCCTGCAAAGTTAAGACAAACGATCTATCGGTCAAAAGCATCTCTGGCCGGACCCCTGACGCTGTACTTGAACTACTGGCACAAGATCCTGTGGTTCATGCCAGACCAGACCTGTTGAAGAAAAAAAATAAGTAGCGTCTTCTATATGTGGGAAGCTGAGTCATCCATGAGGTTCAGAGACGACAGCATTTTTTTCATCAAGTGTTTTATGCTACTGAAAGGTCTCGATTGCGAAATGCAGAACGCTCAACCTGTTGGTTTTTTCAGTTTGTTTTGATCCACCTGATGCCTCCTCTTGTTGTTGTGACGCGCGACGCCGCCCGCGCCCGCCGCCAACCGCTCCAACACAATGCCGCGAAAAGGCCTCATGAAGAGACTTTCGAAGTCGGCCACCGACATCTCGGGGTGCACGAAGAAGTCGCACTCGACGTCGCCGACCGAGGAGACTGTAGCAGTCAATAACAATGAGGCGTTCTCGGCGCAGAGCTCGGCGCAAAGCACGCCGGCTCTTTCGGATCGCCGAGCTGGAGGCGGCGGCGGCGGCGGCTTCCTTGGCCTGTTGCGACAACGTCTGGCCGCTGGCGGCGGCGGAGGTTCTCTCTCTGCGTTGCGTCTCTCCTCCTCTCGAGAGAGTAGATCGGATTCAGTTCGACGTGGAGAGACGAGAAATCAGCACGAGGGATCCGCGCCGCCGGAAATCATAAGGTACCGACGCACGGCCGACAACTGCACCGCTGACGTCCCTGACACCGGAGCCACCGTCCTCGCTAACAGCGGCCGTACTGAGGTGATCCGGCACCACGTGACTCCCATGACGACGCTGCCAATGGCGCTGGCGCAAGAATTGGAGCTGTCAATGGCAAAGGAAGGAGAAGAGGAACCGAAGATGCCGCAGAGCAACGGTTCAGCGTTGTCGAGCGAGGAAGCGCAACTGCAACGACTTCGTGCGAATCCTGCCTTTCTTGTACACGTGCACCTCAAGCAAGGCTTCGATCTGGCCGCCCGGGACTCCAACGGCTCCTCAGATCCTTATGTCAAGTTCATCTTCAAGGGCAAAGTGATGCACAAGAGCAAGATCGTTTATAAGGACCTGAATCCGATGTGGGACGAAAACTGTACTATAAGCATCGACGATCCGTTCCAACCACTGGAGATCAAGGTGAGTAGAGTCAATGCAATTATGTCCTATATATTTGTGTCCAGTAGTGCAGCTGCGGTTAATTCTGCTATAGCATGCATTAGTTCATCGCTTTCGGGAGCCATTGAGGCCACTTTATAAAAAAGTATTTGAATGCATTATGTTGCCATTAGATGAAGGATGTAGGATGCTCTAGCTCAAGTTCTAAAAGTAACGTCCTGTCGACTTCACAATATAGTGCCAAAGTGTCTGCTCTAATTACACGTGAGAGCACTCGTGAAGCCCACTTTCTACAATTAAGGCTATACTTTTACTGTACCTTATGTCCCTGTAAAGTGCTTACAAAAATGTCTTGATGGTTCTACACCGTACCTCAACTGCGTCCGCTCGTCCCCTCTGGGAGACGTCGGGGGAGAGCTTGCAGTGGCCCCCAAAGATCCTCTAAAAAAAGTTAGGGCATGCAATTCACGTACTTCTCATATATAGACAGTTCAACGTGTGCAATTCATGTAGCTGAGGGACTCTTATAGACAGTCCAATTCTACAGAAAGGACAGGGATGGAGAAATTCCTTCTGTATTCTAACTGGTACCACCAGATACCTATAGTACCTGGACAGTGTAATAAGGGTCCCTGGCGCTGGCCGAGAGAGCAATGTTTACTCCGCCCTAAGCAAACTTGTGATAAGTGGCACGAAGACTAAGAAAAACTTTATTGCAAGAGTAAGGCTTCATTGCTCAATTTAGCGACCCCCACCAACGTCTCCCAGACATACATAGTGTACTACGTGTGTAATCCAATTTCGAGGGACCTGTCAAAAAAAAGAAAGTGTCTTAAAAGGACTTCCCGACCAGCTTGTCGGACTGCATAGCACTAGCAGGACTCGAAACACTTGTTGCGCTTTGTCATTAATGCGCGAGGAGGTGGCACATGTGGTTCACGGTAGCTCTAATGGGTTGACATTCCGTATATGAGCTGGCGGAAAACACGGTCACAGCGACTGCTGCGACGTTCAGGTGTTCTTCACAGGATTCGGGCGTGCCGTTAGTGCAGCCCTACGGATAATAGGTGGAGCCCAGCCATCGCACTGTACGAGTAATACTCTTTGTCATAGCTACAATGGCCGGCGTCGTGAATGCAACAGCGCCAACCACGTTATTCATGTTGTCCATGGTGTTAACCTGGCTGTCGGCAAACATAGTTAATGCCAGGGTCTTTCATGCACACCGCGCTACACGCACAAGAGCTTTTGGTGTGTGTGAACAATAATCCCATGAACGACTGACAGAAAAGTGAATGTTTTGTTGAGCTGGTGGCGTGCTGATAGTCGGGGATGTCGTGCTTCAGGTGTACGACTATGACTGGGCGTTCCGCGACGACTTCATGGGTGAGACGAACGTCAACCTCTCCCGCCTGGATCTTGATGACGCCAACGAGCTGCTACTGCACCTCACGGACTCAACGTGCTCCTCCGAGTACCTGGGCCAGATCTCGCTCGAGCTTAGACTCGAGCCCAGGTGCTCCTCCTCCTCCGACCGCCGCTCGCTGTCTCTCATGTCCGGACAGAGCAGCAGCACCGAAGTGACTGCCACGACGTCAAAGAGGCCTCAGTCAGTACCAGTGGCACGGGGTGGCTCCGGCCAGCTCTGGGCGGCCGTCGTCAACGTGGTGCTCATTGAGGGCAGGGACCTCCTGGCAATGGACTTCGAGGGCACCAGTGATCCTTACTGCAAGTTCAGGTCTGTACAAGATATACCGTGTCCTTTCTTATTGCTCTTAATCGACCTAATGGCTATTATCGGTCAGGGTCACGAGAAGTACATCTTTTTACAATGGAGGGAATGGCTTACGTGTGCTCACTAGCTCCTTCCAAGCCCCTGCGCCGATCGCGGCCAAATTTGGGGAGGTTACTCAGGGTCATCCAGTAATGGCAAGGAAGGCTTGGGATAAATGGTATCATGGCTCATACAATCATGCCGGTTGTATGCTATACTGCACGAACTTGAGTTTAGTCAAGAATGATAGAATTTGACATGATCTCGACATGAGGCTTTTCATCATGTTGTCTGTTCTAGTCTAATCATGAGTCTGGATCGTGTACATTCGTCTGCTATACGTACTACCCAAATACATGTGTTATTTTCATACATGTATTTGCAAAGAGTGATGAGTAACAAGAGGGGGGAAGAGACGTGGCTTAGCCACCTAAGTAAGTCTCACAATAATGCCCGACTCAATGCATTAATAATACGCATTCAGGACATCTCAAGTTAGTCGATTAATGTTTAAAATGTGTACGTTAAGCAAGGAAGCTGACTGCTGTGTCAAGATGACAGACTTCGTTAGGAAATAACTATATCCTGTTAGGATGTTACGACGTTCCTGTGAGAATGTGAGATGGCCCTGAGGAATACAACGTTTTTCCTTTACCTGCAGTCCCAGGTCGCATTTCAGCCAACTTGTTACACTTTCAGCATGACAAATGAAGTTCGGCAGTACCATACAAGCATGTGAATAGCATTAGTGGATTTAGGATGCTTGGCTTCGAACTTCTCATCCCCTCATTCTTTATCTGTATGAACCTTCGCCTGCTCTTACAGTTCGCCATTCCCCATTGTACAGCACCTGTAGCTTTCTCGTGGACCTGAGAACCATTTGTGAGTGGTACCACCCAGGTGCGACCCAGACAACTGAACCGTAACGATCACACGTCCATCAACCACATGCTTGATGGTGCTGACAGCAGCTTTCTTGAGGATCCACAGACACGCACCAATGGCGGTCTCTTTGGTTCTAAATCATCTCTACCTTTCAGACTTAGCAATGAACGCTACAAGTCAAAGCCCATTATGGAGACGCTAAATCCTCGTTGGCTGGAGCAGTTTGACCTCAACCTCTTTTCGGAGCAGAGCCACGAGATGGAAATTACGGTGTGGGACAAGGATCAGAGGACGAAGGATGACTTCATGGGCAGGTAACAAAATGTTGTGAATGATGCACTTGTCTCCATCTTTCATGTTTCTGACTGCCATACTAGGTTTCCATTTATCTCAAGAAACACGAAGGGGAACTTCATTTCTCTTTCATTTTTTGCGACAGTTTTATCATCTCAAGCTCCAAACATTTTTCTCTCGGGGTAATCGATTATGTGATCTTGGCAGGTGCTCTGTGAATTTGCTCCATCTTCGTCGAGACCGCACTCACGACCTTTGGCTGGATTTGGAAGAAGGAGCCGGTCAGCTGCATCTCCTCGTAACGGTATCCGGGCTGGCGAACCCGGAGGAGGAGGAGGAGCAGCAGGCTGGCCTCGAGGAGCGGATCAAGAATAACTTCCAGTGGAGCAAGAGCCTTTCCAACTTTAACGAGATCGGCCACCTCGTTGTGAAGGTTTTTTGCGCCCGTGGGTTAATGGCCGCAGATCTGGGAGGCAAGAGCGACCCTTATGCCGTCTTAGAGCTGGACAACGAGCGCCTGCAGACTCACACACAGTACAAGACGGTCAATCCGGTGTGGAACCGCACGTTCAACTTTATCGTCAAAGACGTCAACTCCGCGCTTACCATCACAGTCAATGACGAGGATTCTAAGCACACGTGAGCACGAGTTACAGCAGTGTGAGCTTACTTCATACTGTACAAAGTTACTTGGCAGGTTCGAGTTCCTGGGCAAGTTGTCGATCCCATTGCTCCAAATAGAGTCCGGCCGCAAGCGCTGGTTCGCTCTCAAGGACAAGAAGCAGCGTTGTCGTGCCAAAGGCGCAAATCCCCAAATCTTACTGGAGCTGACGCTCGCGTGGAATCCCTTGCGCGCCTCTGTCCGCACATTCAACCCTAAAGAAGAGCGTTACATGCAGGCAGCGGAGAAGTTCAAGCGACAGATCTTTCTCAATAACGTCATGCGTCTCAAGGCTATCATTATGGAATTTGTTGCATTGGGAAAGTTTGTCGAGAGCTGTCTGGAGTGGGAGCATCCAGTGAGGTCGGTCATTGCATTCGCAGCCTTCCTTACCATCACGTACTTCTTCCAGCCGTACATGTAAGAGCATATGTCTTTGAAAAGACTTATGAATCTTAGATTTGACTGATGCGAACTATTGTATACGTGGATGTGTGTGTTCCACAGGTTGCCCATCGGGCTTCTACTCATCTTCCTGAAGAACTACGTGATCATGAGTTACCTAGAGCAGCCTTCACCCTCCGCCGGATGTCGGCCGGATGAGGACCTTGATGGACTTGAAGAGGAAGACTTGGACGACAAGGAAGAAAAGAAGACGCTGAAAGCGCGCTTACAGGCCATTCAGGAGGTCACAGCTATGGTGCAGAACGCGCTGGGATACGTGGCCAGCCTCGGCGAGAGTGTTAAGAATACATTCAACTTTTCTGTGCCGTTTCTCTCCTGGTTGGCCGTCGTCGTGCTCGTCGCCATCGCGCTGGTGCTGTATTTCATCTCGTTACGCTTCCTTGTGCTAGTCTGGGGAATCAACAAGTTTACCAAGAAGCTGATCCGGCCAAACTACGTGCCAAACAACGAATTGCTAGACTTTTTGTCGCGTGTGCCCGATGACGAAGCACTTGCGGACGGTCGAGAGCTGCGACCGCTTGCGGAGGAAGACCACCTCTCAGGAGGCGCGGCGGCTGCGGCAACTCCGCCAACCAAGAAAAAGAAAACGAAACAGTCTTGAATAGGTAAGAAGAACCTGGTTGTGATAGAAACTGAGCAGAAGAACATGGGCGTCAGTGGTTCAAAATTTGTCAGCATCACTTTGTTGTTAAGGACACAGCAGAAAGGCTCCCCCTCCTCCATACATACATGCATTTTCTCCCTCGACCCCCCAAGACCTTAGTCACATTGTAAGGTTACTTAGCTATGTTGTAGTATTAAAACATGAAAGTCCATTTGCTCTTTACAATCTTCTTTGAAATCCACCACCTTTGGCACTCACGCCTTTTCAACATATCATGAATCCTCTTTGCTCTTACCCATTTTACTGTCGATTTCAATCATTCGAACGAAATTGTGCTCTTTCGCATAAGTGCATCCTTGCTGCTACTACTTACACAGTACTTAACTGCTGCTTACATATTGTTATTGTTAACGTCCATATATTTTTTTTATGAGTATCATATTAATGTGCTATTATACGCATTCCATTTTATATGTTTCGTGTTATTATACCTTGCTCCATTACAAAATTAATGCATTGCTTTGCTTCACAGCCTCTGAGTACGTTGGTAAAATGGCCTCCTCATACGAAGGTGGTGGAAGTTCATTGATGACGTTCTGGTCAGCGGTGTTCCCGCTGATGGTGACAACGCATTGGGGGTTGTTGGTGGCATGAGCTATCTGTCGAAAAAAAACCTTTCGTGTAAAAAGTCCTCTGGAGCCTTATCACTGGACACATGTACGCTCAATCTCTTTCACCACCTGTTCAGCCTCTGTTGCTGGTCTCACTTCGACAATCCTGGACCGCCGATTCCTGTAGTACTTCAGGACCTTTGCCAGCAAGTAGAAGAAGATGACGAGTGAGAGCTGTAAGAGGATGACCTGCCAGACGTACTCCATACTCAGGGCAATTGTACGGCTTCCACGTAAGCGGGCAATAAGTCGGCAACCTTCAACTCCATGGGCAACGAACGACTAGAGGACACTGATGATCTGCGGAGTACAGAACAGTCGTTGGTATTGAGCATTTTGACTGGTGCAGTATCTCGCGGACGCAAGACGTTCTCGTTATGTGCTAGTTTAAGTAGATATGCGATTGCCACCCACCTTCGCGGGGTTTCCGCCACTTCTTGGGGATCTTTGTATCCGTCTGAGGCGACGTCCTGATATCTGGGAGGGAGATCTAGTCTTTCTGAGGGCAGAGGACGTCGGCGTCGGCCGTGATGTCTGGCTCTTCGCCGTATTCTGTGGACCTACGGAGAAAAGTCTCGTGATGACGACAGGTGTGACATCTCTCCTGACCTCTGCGGATATGAAGAACAGGTCTTCCTGCCTTCTTTGTAGCCTGTGCCGCATATAGTGACGGCGCCACAGATATAGCAAGAATACCAACAGCGCAAACCCCAACACAGTTGAAGCGATGACCCAGGGTTGACTGTTCATGGCAACATCGCTGACTCAGCTACTGTAGTAGTTAAGGCACGTTATAAGAAATCACGTTATCTTCATGCACCACAGCCCAAGATTCTCATAATTTTTAAGTTAGCACCACTCTTGACGCACCTTCATATATTCCTCCATAAAAGTTATAGACTTGTCGTTGTAAACAATTTACGGATCCTGCTCTGTAGGAGGAGGCTGATAATATTGTTTGCATTCGTCTCAGAGGTCCTACCTTTGTGTCGCAGATCGAGGTCTGCGGATCGCTGATCATACAAAACAGTCTCTTCTCTCTTTTTTTGTCCCAGTCTTTATCTATCACGTCGTCATCATTACCTTTTGATATGACATGATTGGCCAGGTTCGTTGCCGAAAGATGTGCATAGCGAAACCTCGATCGTCCCCTGGCTGATTCATCCTTTGTCCTGCGCCTCAGCACAACGTACAAGTACAGGTGCACCCTACCTGCAGGGTGTAAACGGCGGATGGAGGCGTCCTCTCTCTTCCTATGGAGGAGAAAATAGTGTGGGAAGAGGGACCTCACTTGTACCAGAGCCACATTAAAACCAGCCCGGGGTGGTGGTGCTGCTGCTGCGGCGGCACTTGTTGTTGTTGTTGTAGCACGACTTCATGTCAGGACAAAATATAATCTGTCGGCGATAGCTCAGAAGGGTTCAAAACAACCATGGCCAAAATTGATGAGCGTCTATTGTGGTCAGGTCAAAAATTTTATAAATTCGGTGCCCTGAGTCTGAGCGGTGACCATTCCTTTACCAGAGGGCAAGACCAAAAGAACCCAGACACTAGTAAAGGTGGGATTTCGCTCTTCATACCCACATGCAGTTCTGCGACTATTTTCTCTATGAACGTAATTTTTTAGATGACTTTCCTGCAATCAGCCTGTGCCTTGCTGTGTCTTCTCGTCGTCTGCGAGGCCAATATCAACCAGGGTGTCAAGAAGAGTGACGCCTCTTGGGACTCCTCCAGCACGCTCGTCGACTCGGGCTTCACCTCCTCCCAACCCTATACCTATAGCTCTGGTAAGCAGAAAATTATTCCTTCAAGCTGTCATCGACCTTTTTTAACATTTGGACTCGTCATTTCAGCTCCCGTGTCTCAACCCTACACGTACAGCTCAGGTAAGCAGTTTGGCACCGAGCTTTGCGAATCCTCTTTAACCCATTTTGCACAAAATTGCAGGCTCTGCACTGTATAGCAGTGACGCCTCTGGCTTCGGCGTTCAGCAATCACTATTCTCAGGTGACCTCTTGGGAGCTGGACTCTCCTTTGTCTTCGGACTCTTTGCTCTCTCCCTCGTCCTTCAGGTCAGTGCAGTGCGTCGAAGCACCAATTCGTGCACTTGCAATTTGCTATGTTGCGTATGACGTCAAACTCATGTTCTTCTTGCAGATCGCCGGCAACCTGATCAACCTCCCCATGTTTGACGACCTGATCCCCGCCACCGGCCGCTCTCTTGACCCCGAAGACTTGGTCAGCTACGCCCGCCTGGCGGCTGACGCATACAGCAAATACCAGCAGTTGAACAACGACGTGCCTAAGTAAAGTAAAATAAACCGCGCCATCTTATGTAAAGATGTTCTCCTCTCGAGACGTTATTGAAGGAAAAAATCCAACTTCGGACTGTTCTGATAGGTCTCTAACACTTAGTCTGGCAGTTTTCGCCAGAAGGGATGTAAAGAAGCGCAAATCTTCTCAACTCAGTTCAGCACTTGTCAAGAAGAGTGAGAGTAATGTCATACACAGCCTCTTTGATCTCGGGGTCCCCATCCGGGTGGGGGATGACACACTGCCGTCCTCTGTGCGAGAGGGGAAGTTACCCCTCCTCCAGCCCTTGTCGGGAAACGGTCGAGCTGCTCGTCGTCCTCTCAAAAAGAAGCGTCAATTACAAAACTTGAAATGCTCACCCCAAGAGACATCGGCTTACAGCGTGAGTTTACACTCTCTGCTGTTGAGAGCTGCAGAAAGCTCTGCGTGAAGCCTGCACGAAGTGATCCTGGTGGCATCCGCTGGCCTCTGGCAGGCCCAAATCGCCCCCAGGGGTGCGCAAATAGGGGCTGCTTTTTGTCACATATGATCTAGAAAACACGTGTGACCTAGAAAGAAGAGTGTGGCGATTGTTATTGGCACACACTGTATTGAAATTGACAGGCGCACGCGCGCGCGCCAGTTGCGTCGTAAATTGTCAGTTGAGGCTCACAAGCATCCAGTTCTGGATAGTAGGAGAAGCAGGCGAGAAGAGAAGTGAAGAGATTGCGCTATATTGTTCAAAGTTTTAGTATACACCAGGTACATTTATTTATAGTCGGTACTTAGAGATAGACACTCGACTCATAAAAAAGAACAATGTGAATGCAAGGACGAAACAAATGGCGACTTTTTCCAGATTTTCAGTTGAGTCGTGGGATCTTTCTTTCCGGCCATGGAGCCGGTGATCAAGGTCCGCTACAAAGACGCGTTCTTCTTGGCTCTCCTTATTCCGTACGTCTGCACCGCCGCCTATACCCGATGCGACAAGCGCCCGCTGGAGACGGCGGCGCCTCGTGCCGAAGGATCCAACGGGTTCGGGGTCACCATCGTTGGGAAGCCGCTGCTGTACAGGCCTAACACGCAGTACAAAATCATGATCAAAGTGAAGGAACAAAGCGAATTGAGGAGACGTTTGCTGGGTAACAATGCATTCTCACCCCGAATTTAGAGCGTCGGCAGCCATATTTCCAAGTTCGAGGGCTTTTTTCTTGTCGCCGAACCCAAGGATCCCACCAGCGTCAACGAACACGTCAATCTGGGCACCTTCCAGCTGTTTCCCGGCGACGCCATGGTCAAGTTTTCACACCGCTGCTCACACGCGGTCGAGGCCACCAGTTCAACGGACAAGACGGAAGTCATGGTAAGAACAAGCACGAAACTAGAATGACTCCAGCCCATGGAGAGATTCTATATAAAGGTCTTCTGGGCGGCGCCTCCTCGGGGAACCGGCTGCATCATGTTCAAGGCCATGGTAGAGGAAATGAAGGACGTGTGGTACGAGGACGAGGGAAGCCTGACCTACGAGCTCTGCGAAGACACCAGAATGGAAGAGCCAAGTGTAAGCTGGGCTCAGACAACGTGACAGTTGCGGACTTCAATAGTGTAACTCACTCAGATTGTGAATCCCTGCTGCGCTTGCGACGAGGCCAAGTACGAGGCTATCTTTGAAGGCATCTGGTCCCGTCACACCCACCCCAAGGACTTCCCGGCGGACGAGTGGAGAACTGGATTCTCGCACATCATTGGCGCAAGTCACAGTTTAAACTATTCGTAAGCCTTCAGACATGCCATAGTTTTGTTCTGTTCGTATAACACTAGTTACTTCTTGCCCAGCCTGTTCGACTACGGTGTAGAGGCCAGCAAGGCCATGATTGTGTTGGGCGAGCACGGTGTCACCCGCGGTCTGGAGGAGGAGATGAAGCGACATAGTCTAGACATTAGGTGCGCCAGCATGAACGTATGGAAATGACTCTAGACGTCTACGTCTCTTCTCAATACGATCTAGGTCCGTAATCAAGGCTCACGGGCTGCAGCAGCGGTCAAACGTGGAGGGTCAGACTTTCGCTGTATTCAGGGTCGACCCCTTGCACCATCTCATCTCCCTCGTGTCCAAGGTGATCGACTAATTTGAAGTGTGAAAGTGGATTTCTAAATAGCCTCTTCTTCCCAAGATGACACCAAGTCCCGACTGGATCGTGGGCCTGTCCAAGGAGAGTCTGTGCCTGCCTAACTGTTCCTGGGTACCCTTTAGGGTCATTGAGCTTTATCCTTGGGACATTGGAACGCAGAGGTAAAATTTCATTTCAAAAGAGCGGATGCTTACGTTGCTTCTGGATCAACAGTTGTTCACCAAGTTCTCCTTTTAGTGGTCTCCGGTATGATTCACCCAACATGCCGACCCGGAAGAAACAACCGATCCAGCGGATCACGTCGAGCAACCCAGCGAACCCCGAGTCACCGTTCTACGACAAAACGAGTAGGACAATCTCCAATCAGCTGGAAAAAAATTGAGAGCGTCCTGTCCCATTACCTTTAGGCGCACCAATGCAGCCTGCGGCCGTCTTGCACCTGATCCGCCAACGCCAATACAACAGAGCCTGTCCGCCCGGACATCAGAGGCCACCAATGATGGGTCGACGTCCGCCAAACAGCTGGAGACAGCCAGGAGGTAGTGGAGGTGGCGGATACGGAACTTCTGGTGGGATGAGTAGGCTCTACGTAATTACTTGAGTCCTTTCTTTCAAGCCTTTATACGGTTCTCTCGTTGCTTGCATAGGTGGTGCAGGACAGTTCCGGCCTGGCTACGGCAATAACGCCAACAGCTACATGTACGGTGGGAGGGGCGGTCGACCAACTGATCAGGAAAGATATAATTATGGTAAGAGAAGTTGAACACACGTGCAGGAGACAAGAAAAGTGACCCCGTATAATGTGACCATTTAGCCAATGCCAACAACTTCAATGAGTATGGAGGCAGCCCCGGCGTTGGAGGAGGTGGTCCCGGTGCTACCGATTACGATTCGTATAGCGGCGGCGTCCAGCCTCCTCAGCGACCACCGTCGGCGGTGCCGCAGTCTCCCTACTCGCCTGATGGTTCACAGCCGCAGCCTCCGGGATCAGGATGGAACACTGGCTCCGTGAGTCAGCAGAATCAGGATCCTTGTGCGGTAAAACAAGATAAGAACACTTCTATGTTCATTGTCTCTTTGCCTTCTAAAGGATAGCTTTTTTTAGGTTTCAGAATATGGTCCATGGAGTGACTGCTCTGCTACTTGCGGCGCGGCCTCCCGGGACAGAAAGAGAGACTTCCTCAATCCCAAGTAGGTGACTTTCGTACGTGCGTACAAAAGACTGTCCGACTGACTTGAATACATGCTGTTACCTTATGTTAGTGCCGCTCGCATCAACGCCTGTCAGATGGATCTTCTGATCGAAAAGAAGCGTTGTTACTTGCCAGATTGTCCAACGCAAAATTACGGCAGAGACAACAGCGTCGATACGTCTGACACCTCCAGCGGGAACATATTCAACCCGTTTTTCGTGGACGATGAATACAACAAGCAGGGATCCCAGAAGGACAATCCTTTCAATGGTCTCAAATCAGGCGAGGGTTTTAAAATACACTTTATCATCAAAAGTGCTGCATTAACTCATGAAATGGCACAAGAGGTCTTAAGGGTTACAATCTATTTTTCACATAGTTGGGTTATTGGACGGCCGGAGGAGTTACACCTATAACCCCAGGCAGGTGAACCCGCCCAACCCGGTATTTGACGAAGGTGGCGTCAATCAGGACTACGGCGACTCCCGCAGTCGCTACGGCGGCGGCAACGGTTACCATGGAGCAGCTGCTTCCAATGCTCAGTCAGTCTAATACACTATATTGCCATGCTATATTCCATTGTGTGCACTAGAGATTCATACTGAAACATTTTTTACAGACCGGTTGGAGACCCTTATTTCCAGCGCAACACTTATCTGATGGATGACGCTACCGACCAAAGTGGAGTCAATAAGATGATTGGGGACGAAGGGGCCGAGTTTGATCACCTCCAGGACGAACTCGACCATGACTTCACCTCCTCTTCTTATGGCGCGCACTCTTACATCTACGGAGGTGAAGGGTACGGAAAGGATTAAGCACGCCTTATGTCTGGTAATCCGGATAAGCACTAGATTAATGGCACTTCAGGACTTCTGAGGACGCTCCTCGCTACTCCCAGCTTAACCAAGCAGCCCCAGAAGAGAGCGACTGTCGAGTATCCGAGTGGGGGACGTGGAGCGACTGCAGCATGGAGTGCGGCAAGGGATTCAAGTAACAATCTTGGAGATCTGACGCTATGAATTTTGCATCCACTAACGTTCATGTCATATAGAACTCGACAGCGTCGATACCTGAACCGACTGGCCAGCTCTTCATGTGGCAGGAAAATAAGTGACCAGGTATCCTACCTACGTGCATGAGCTTTCGACTCAAGTGCAGCCTGTTTTCCATGTCTATGTTCATGAAAGTTGCATCAATTGCAAGGATGTGTTCAACCACTTGATGACTCCTGTCTCTCACATTGAACCCAGGCGAATTGCTACGGCCAGGCACCTCACTGCGAACAGTCCGGCAACGACGCTGCCGCCGAGTCTGACTGGCGGCGCGCTGGGACGCTGGATGAGACGTACGACTGGAGCCGCCATGGTGGCTCTAAAGACGTGGGTGTTGCTACTGAAGTCGTCGACTCTGGTCCTTGTGACGTGGCCGAGTGGAGTCAGTGGAGTCCTTGTAGCCAGACCTGCGGTACAGGCAAGAAAGTGAGTTTTGCCGCAGTTTTTCATTCAACCGATGACTACTTGAGCATCAACTTCAGCAACGTACCAGACTATTCCGGCTGCCCTTCGTTCCCGACCGAGTTTGCGACGTGAAACTGATCGACCGAGCTGCTTGCGCAGATCCCAACTGTCCGAACTTCTACAGTGTGAGTGAATACTTTAGGACAGAGCTCAGTCTATTTATACCTTAATGTATTCTTTTTTGCTGTCCTTTAGTATCAGTCCAGTAGTATGGGAATGGCGGATGAGCCAGAGACAGACATGGGTTACGAGCTGGGTGAGGCCAAGGGTGGAGGAGAAAAATGCAGTATTCAAGAAGGCCCTCTTTAACTTTGCAGGCGTCTATCGCATGGTAGAAGGCTTTGAAGAGTCACCTCTGGAAGACGAGAAGGACGGCGAGGAGGACATTTGTCAATTGGACCCCGACGTGAGTTGTCTCGTGATCTACAGTTCTGCCTCTAGGGGTTCAGCCTCCCCCCCCCTGTCGGAGAGTATGAGCTGTCCTCATAGAAAAAGTTTTGCACTCCTATAGAAAAGTTGTGGTTTCAAGCCCTTTTTCTGAGCTCACGGTGAGGGTGGCGCTCACATATACACGAAGGTGTACGTGTGAAGCAGTTGTTGTATAGTATTGCGCTCTCCTTCCTAGGTTGGTCCTTGCAGTGGTCACTTCCTTCGTTGGTACTTCGATGGGGAAGCTCAGGAGTGTCGCGAGTTCTATTTCAGAGGGTGCGAGGGGAACAAGAACAACTTCGGATCCAAGGCGGACTGCAGACAGGTATACAGAGGCATCGGCAAAGGAGACATCGTAACGCTTTGCGTATGCCAAGTTAGGCTTGCCAAGAGAATGACCGCCGGAGCTGGCACAACGAGGAGGACCCCTTCAGGAAGCTGAAGGCGCTTTCAAGTGTCAAGCTGGACTCCTACAGGTAGAAGCGTAACGGAAGTCTTGCAAAACGTGATCACCTGTGTTGCACCTACTTGACAGTCGCCCATCGTCTGACATCTCCATCGACTGTCAGGTGTCTTCTTGGACTGAGTGGTCCGAGTGCTCCAATACGTGTGGCGTTGGTTGGACTCAGGTGATGCCGGCACAGAGAAGTCTAAAACGTTGCCGTCACGCTCATCTATACGTTGTTTATAGCGCCATCGATCTGTGATGGTTGAGCCGGCTGGTGGAGGCCAGGCTTGTCCGCGCAAGCTGATACGCCGGCGCAAATGCCGCCTTACGCCGTGCAAAAAGGAACCCTACTGGTACGCCGACGAAAAGTACAGGTAAATGAACTATAAAACTAGAGTTCCGCAAGTCAGCATCAATCTTTTGCATCATCTTTTGCAGGAGCCCCTGGCTTGATCAAGGAGAGCGCTGAAGTGAAACGGCGACATAATTCAAATCGGCTCTATTTTTATAGCAGTAAGACTTTCAAGAGGACACACGACGCTTTTGACATCATCCACAGAAACTCTCCTTCGACTTCTTTAAAGGCACTTAGGCGTGTGTTGATAAGGACTTTTATTTAGATACTAGTCGTGGACGAATGGTAACGAATGATATTTTATACTGAGGACCATAGCGAGTGACTGCACAAGTTAATCATGCTTTCCTTACACTCTTGAACGCTGCTTGGACGCTTTTGACACCTCAGACTTGATGGACAGTACTTACTAAAAGAATGAGAGGACTAGTGCAGACGATCCCTTTCCTGGACCATTTGCCCAACTAAAGAACGCCGCTTTTGACATCGACTGTCCAAATGACCGTGGTGCATCTGAGCTATCGACGTCGTCGACAGAACAACACAACTCCTTTTTTCAGGATTGTGACAAATGAGAAAATTACTTTGTGACACAACTATGGACTGACTACAAACACTTTGACAACATGGATCCAAACTATTTTAACTTGTGCTGACCTTTGTACTGTTCCGGCTGGTGTCACATGAAGTACTTGACGAAGGGACTACCTGACTTCCATGATGATTCCTTCTATGACCTTAGACTACATACTACAGTACAACTCAACGAGCTCGCTCCGGATCATTCGTTCTCACATTACATGTTATATATGGGTACTATCGGTCAATATATCAGTGCACCTGAACATGTCAAGCAGTTAAGACGTGACCTGAATGGGCAACAGCACCAACTATTGACTACGTGCATTTTTAGGTCAAAGTTTAATAACGTACTGTATGTGAACCACTTCTAAGGCTCAATCCAGTCAAAATCTCTCAAAGTCGCCTTCATCCTCGAAGTCGCTGCCACGATCGTCCTTGCCACGCAGTTGCCTCCCCACAATGGGGAGATCGACATTGTCAAGCATCTGCTGATGCTTCGCAGCATTCATGCGGCCGCTGACAATCTGGAGGGCAAGCTTGCCAGTACCTGAAATTGCGCCTCAAACCATTACACTTTCCCCACCAGATGCACTCTTGGAGTAGATCTAGGGTGATCAAAGAAGACATGTGAACAAGAATTCAAGTGGTACAAAGACTCCATTGACCTGCGGAGGCATTGAGGGATCTGCTGAGCAATACTGGTACCCATCTGGCCTGTCCAGATTAAATTTCTTCTCATCGGAGAAGATGATGACCTTTGACCACTCATCATCCTATGTCATGTGTGACCAAGCAAATTTCATGCCATTGGCTTGGTGGCGGTCCATCAGGGCTGGACAGTTTAGCCACTCCTTCCTCCTCAGGCCTGACTTCCAGAAGAACCTGCGGATGGTCTAAGGTGACACATGCACAGAAGCTTCTGACTTCATGGCCCTGGCGGAGACTCCAGGATGTGCTCGGACTGCATTTCTAACAGCCCTCCTCTCCCTCATTGTCGTTTTCTGAGGACGACCTGTGGCATATGATCTCAAAATGCCTCTTTCGCCCGCGGTACGAGAGTAACCCTCTATAACAGCATTAAAATTTTGGCCGTTTATATTCATTGTCACTTTGTTTCTTCAGAACTGGGTCTCAACATGCATGCCTAATGTTGTGTTGTCAATCTCGCTTTTCAATGCAATACACTAGAAATTGCAGGAACTTGGTGGCTGTAAAAGTAAAAAAGTGTACTTTAAACTACAAACGAACAGGGCAAAGGCTATGGATACACAGTTTGTTTTTTTGAAGCTTTCAAGGTTTTGATGATCCTCGGGCCTATCCTTCAGCCTCAGACTGTCGATGCCCTCGAGCTTCAAGATATAAGAATCGTGTGTTGAGTGATAATTGACCAGACGTACGTATTAATTATAATCGTTCCCCTCACTGGCCTGACCACGTTTTTCATGGATCCCCAATTACGCTTGGGTGGGTGGACGGATTCTGACACACACCTTTGGAAGAAAAACACCCCTGACCTGAGGATTGACACCGGAGTCATGGTCGCTTCGCACGCCTGCCCTGCCTGAATGAGCCTCTATAGTTTCAGCTTCCTGGCTGAGGCTGGTGTTTCGCTCTCTAGTCGCTCAGACCAATAAATACTTCTAGTCGAAGCTCCATATATACATACTGTATAATGATCTCAAGTCGGTTGTTCTTGCAAAATCACACAGTACGATGATTAAGATAAAATTGCAGGAATGTAAAATATCACTCAAGACATTCAATGCCTTTCTTCCATCCCGTGAGTCCAACCGTTTAAAAGTTTGGCTTGTATTTTTTCACTTCCACCATGAGCTGGTGGACGTTGATGAGTTGATTCCTGTCAGGGTGTTCACTAAATGTCTGGTGGGACAGAATCTTATGGAATCGGTGATAGTACTGGACAAACATGGTGAGTGCCTGCTGCAAGATGCTTGTCCCGTTCTTGAAATTGGGAAACGAGCCCAAGACCTCGCGATTGATCTCGTCCAGTGAATTTTTCCACCCACCATTGAAGTTTCTAATCAGTACAGACACGTTCTCCGCCTCATGGTCCAAAGCCCGATTGCCGTCGACGCTGCTGGTCAAGAGCTCCGCCCGCTGGATAAACTTGATCAGATTGCCAAAGTGCGGAAAGAGCACCTGCTCCACGTACTCAGAGATGCGTGTGTGGAGGAGGTCCTTAAAGGAGTCAGACTCTTTCGACTCTGAACGGCTCCGCTCCTTTAAGATAGGAGTTAGTTCACATGGCTTTTGCATTGCATTGGGTAAGTGACTCACCGACAAGATGGACAAAATCAGGTCGTAGTTGTTGATGAGAAAGATGAGCTGATTCTTTCGACCACTAAGAACTGAGGTCATCTTAAGGATGAAGTGCTCTACCTCCTGCTGCATGTCTGCCAGAAGGCGGCTCATGGCCTCGTCGGGAAATGTCTCCATCACGCTCAGGATACCGGCAGCGTATTCGGCGTAGCGTCGTGTTATCTATGAAAGAACAAACATTTAAGATGTATCCAGAAGCATTTTCATCTTTCTGTACTCACATAATGAGGCCTTTGGTCAACAGTCTTCATCTTGGTAGGGTCGCAGTCCTTGATGCTTTGCGTATTCAGCTGCATCACTGTCTGAAGGCGAGGCCAGAGAAGCTCCAGCAGACTATTCCAGTACTTCTCCAGGGCGTTCACGCCCTTCTTATGGCACAATTCGCGAAACTTGTGCACCAGGTGGACGCACAGAAACAGAGAGATGCTGTCATAGCTCTCCTGAACATTCTGGTCCACGTTCTTGACCAAAATGTTCATTGCCTTGCCCAGAATAAGCTGGAACATTTCCTGCGCCTCGTTACCGGTCACCATGAAGAACTCTACGATGAAGGCATACTCGCGGCATGCGTTCTCCATCAGGCCGTACTGTTCGCTGCGAAACAGCTTCTCGAACGGAAACTGTAAATTATCTGTTTAGGGTACACTTCTAGAGCACAGTCGAGCTTGAACCTACTCACCTTAGCATCGTTCCTCTGCTGTGCATGTGGCACCATAATAGGTGCCTCGAGCAGATCGCCAAGGACGTCGCCTCGATCACCCATTGTGAATACACTAGCCTTGTTTCTGGGTGCAGTCTTGCCGAAGAATCCGCCGACACCTCTTGGTACAGAGTCATCCAGACCCATCAAGTCTTCCCGAGTCGCCACTTCATCAAACTGGAGCTTGTTCAAGCGGTTCGAATATGACTTGAAGTACGAGAATAAGACCTTGCTCATGGTGTCAACGTATTCGTCCCGAATCTCCTTGGCAACGTCACGGTTGTTTGCCATCAAGAACTTGTAGTAGAACCTGAAAGAATTCAGTTTGCTGAGGTAGTGCTTAAGCGAGCAGAATCTATGCGACTTTAGACACGTACTTGTGCTTCACCATGGCGTTTTGAGGTATGTGATAGTTGGTCATCGGCTTCTTAAACTGATTTATCTTCTCCAGGAGGTATTCCCTGATCTTGGCGATGGCCTTGATTTTCAGCTTCTCAACCACGTCTCTCACGTCATAACATGAACGAGATTCTACAGTACACGGAAGAAAACACACCTTGCGCAATGCCAATGACAGCAACGACGACAAGACTTGTACCTCTAAAGCTTTGCTCCTTGAGGAAAGTTATCTTCTGTTCCAAGTTCAGAAGTTGGTCGGCAAACTCTTTGTCGTTTACTGGAGATTCCAAGATGACGCTTTGAATAGACAAATGCTCAGTTATCCTTCAGTTATTCATCGTCACACTACTACTGTTCTTACTTGATCATTTCCTCCGGAATGACCATGTCTGACAAGAACTGAGAAAGCTCGCCTCTGACGGCTTGCCGATTCCTCAGCTTAAGATTCATCTGCACCGATTGCTGCTGAAGAGCCAGAATCTCCGTGCTGATGCTACCCAAGTCGGATTGAAACGACAACAGCATGTCCTCCATGCGCTGAAAGAGAGGAATATCTTAAAATGGGACGCGTGTCTTGTGCAAATACGGTTGCTAACCTCTAAAATATGGTCGCAGTTGACAATCTGGTTGTGAAGGGAGGCAATGTTCTGGCTCTCCCTGATGTAGTCTTGGATGGACTTGTTTTCCACATCCCGCAGGTCTCGCTCGACGTTGGCCGAATACTCTCGCAGGTCGACGCCGCTTCTGAGTGCCTCCTGTACCACGGAGTCCTCCAGATTCGCCTGAATGTGCGAGTCGGCCTCTTCGAGGAAGTAGTCCTCGTTGGTGAGCGACAGCATGACGAACAACCTGTCAAACTAGGTGGAAGCCCTGACGTTTGCTGCCTTTGCTCGTCCTGCTCCTTGTTGCTTTGCCTGCTGTGGCCACTGGTCCTTGCAGACGAACGTTCAGTGCTGCATCAGCTGCTGAAGAGTTGTCGAGCAGAATAGAATCCAGTGCCATCTGGAGCTGCAATGAAAGTGAAAACTACATCGCAGATGAACAGCTGTCCTTTTGCGATGATGTTTTCAGACATGTACGGATGACGTGAAATGTCTTTTGAGGATTTTCTGTTGTTGCTTTTGCAATGGATTGATGAATTGCGCACCATTTCTCCTCCCACCAACCATGTGGTCATCTTTCTTTGCCTAGAATCAATAAAGTAGTGTTTTACATGTCAGAGGCCGGTGCTCAAACTAGCTTGATGACTTTACTTCTTGGATGATCGCAGGAATACACTTGCAAACTCAAACCGAGCTGACTTTTGACTTGTAGTGGAAGCCGAGTCAGTCATAACATGACCTCTCCTTCAAATTCACTTTCTTAGAATTACGTGTATTAATTCAGCCTTTCAAAGGGAGTCTCTATAATTTCGGGAGCAGTTACACGTACAGTTCAGTGATTAGGCCAGTTTCTGCTCTCATGGCCTAGGGTTATCACCAAGTCGTTCGTGCGCGGGTCTCACACGATCAAGTTCGGGGAGGGCAGCCACTGCAGGCGCACTGCGACAATGCGCACCACTGTAGAGCACGTTGACCAAGTCCCGCGATACGCGCTGTATTGATCTCTAACTCTGTATGACCCGGTGTCAGCGGAGACACATACTGCATGGATGGCAACTCGGGCTTGTTTGTTTTGTTGTCTCACTCGTGTAGCGTGTACTGCCTGCCTTCGGGAATCGCATCGCAAACTTGCGGTCGCCTCAAGTCCGATGGAGTCCAAAGGCAATTCGGGGTCCCTGGGTGACATTCAGCAGCCCGTGGGCCTCAGGCAGTGCGAGGACATCAATCAATTTGAGGTGAGGACAAAAAACTACATTGTTGGCGCGGCCTGACTGAAACCAATCTTTCTAGAGCGCCCTTCGGGAGTCCCGCGCTATCGATGACAAGATCATCCAGGCCCTGAACAACTCCTTGCCGACTGCATCTTTCAAGGGCCATGTCGATCTTACGGGGAGGTGCAAGGCGTTGTGGAACTCCGTTAGTATTTCAACCACCTCTGAGCACTATGAAATAGATCTATTATTTTCACTTCTACCTCGACTAGATCGAGAGCACGTACGCCATGCGGGAGTCCGCCATCAAGAATTGCATCTTGGACTGTGAGGGCAAGATTGAGAATGCTCGCGTAGCTGGAAGCGACCGGAGCTCATGGAGACAAGTACAAGTGTCGGTAAGACTGTCCTCTCACAGTTTCATCTAAGTTATCTCTCAGGTGTTTTCTTGTACAATTTAACAATGACCCTGGCGAAGTTGAGCATAGGGCGTGTAATGAAGCTCGTAGGGTAGTACTGGCCGGCTGTAAGTTCCCTTCCACCCTAGCCTTGATTCTGGGGATAAGACTACTCGCAGACCTTTTCCTTGGGGCTCATCCAAACAAGGTACAGTCCTTGCCGTAAGTAAATGCGTCAAGCATGACGAGACCT
>JAAUXU010101685.1_pt1 | contig 35976 bp, 22 predicted proteins | sample 7278151 | NCBI WGS metagenome assembly JAAUXU01 (sample SAMN14350113, study PRJNA611818) | marine sediment metagenome | isolation source: surface marine sediment (1.8m) | place: French Polynesia: Moorea | collected 2018-08 | reverse complement strand
CTTCCTGGGGCTTCGTCCTTGGAGACCGTTGCGTCTCAATGCCCTGGTGACGGTGGACAATGAGATGCCTCATCTCGTCCTGGCTCACCCAGAGTGTCCTTGAGGTCTTGGCGTGTTGCCATAGGATTAACTGTCACTGCCCTCGACAGCTTGACCTCAGACCTCCTCAAGAGCTTCCATGGGCAGCCAGTTCTCCGGGGATTGGGGGTATTCCCCGTGGCCCTCCATCTGCTGATGACGTCGTGCACAGTGGAGCGAGGCACATTGAAGGAGTGGGATATGTGGCGAATGGATTTGCCTACCCCATGCTGCCTGATGATGGCGTCCTTGATGTCGGTGGACAGCTCTAACCTCGGCGGCATTGTATTGGCAGTTCACCTTCAAATGACAGTTGCATGAGGCCCGCAGAGTATTGCTGTGCCAGCAGTGCCGTTTCATGGTCACAGTGTTTTGATTCAGTTCCCATTGCATCGTATACAGGGCCGCAAATGTCAGCAACATGCAGTGTCCGGTGACTTTTGCACGGGGGGGTAAATGGCCGCCAAAGGCGGCCGTGGGGGGGGATTGGCGGCGAAGCCGCCTGGGGCATGAGGTGGGCCCCTCCTCTTCACGGTAGGAAAAGTTTTAAATTTCACTTTAAAAAGGCCACGAAATCAGCCTGTTTTTCGTCCCTCAGACGAGTGTCCGATGACTTTTGCACAGCACTGTATGTTTTGCAGGACTCAAGTGATTGTTATATCCATAAGGCATTGAGTACAAAAATGCTCATTGGAGTTGAGACATGACTTCTTTACCGTTCTACCCGTGTGACCGTTGTATTCGGTGATCGTAACAAGCGTGCTCCACTGTATTTGTACGAAGATAGAGGTCCATACTTGATGATTGCTCCCTGCTCCAACGCTGACAAAGATGATGAAGTGACAAAGTCATGTGCTCTATGTGCATGGAAGAGAAGCGTCAGTGTGCAGCACTGGGAGGCAAAAGAAGGCAGTAGGAAAGTTCATGCCATTAAAAGTGCAGACCTTTTTTACCAGCAGAAATTACCCCACTGTCCTTTTGGGCTTTCTCTGTTTTTTTCCGTCATTGGTGGGCACTTCGGGATTGTCGGTAGCCGCTGCAGAAATCTCTCTTGGCAACTATCTCTTTTTGGAGAGAGCAGTATTGTTATACGGGGTGTTTCACTGGATAAGTGTTCAATTCTCCATGGCCTCCCGCAGCTTTGCCATCCTTTGCCCACATTGGTTGCTATTCAGGTTGCTGTTATTCATCAAGCTGCTAATTGATAAAGTAAGATGATAGCTTCTTGAGGTGTGCGCTGAGAATTGAACTTGTCCATGCTTTCGACTTAACAATAAGCTAGGCAGCATTAACCTTAGGTAGTCCTCTATTTACACTATTTAATATTACATAATATTGACAATGCGAAAAACAAAGTTTTGAGGAATTTCAAAAGTCTCCGAGACTTTTCTGTTCACCCGGTAGATCATACGCATGCACATAACATACGTGCTTGCACATGTAGCACTCAATGCAGTAGAAATTCTACAGTAGAAGCATTGTATTCTTCCGTTGAATGCATCAATGCGCATATGTAACGTTGCGTATGCATGGTGTCTAAGTAATTTTGTCACATCCATTTTTGTTATTGTCCTCGTAACTTCTTAATGCTGACGTTTTTCAGATGAAATTCTGCACTCATGTTCTGAAATGAATAAGGAAGAATTTCTCCTTAGTACTTTTGGCTCATTTCAAAGCATGCACTGACTGACATGCAAAAGTAGCACTTCCTTGGACAGTCTGAATAATTTTACCACTCACTGTATGACTGACACAAAAGTGGTCCTCCACATAAGATGTCTCGGACTTTCTATGTGATAGAAGCATCAAGCAATCCCGAGAGACCATTGACGTCATGACGTCCACTTGAACATCAAAGATAAAAACTAGGGAGCGGAAGACGAAAAGTAAAAAGTAGCTTGTATAAACATCGATGAGGAGATTGACGACCAGCATTGATTGAGTTTTATTAGTTTACTAGCGGAGTTGTCCGGCGTTGCTTATATGAAGACTAAACTGAAACCTACACATATAAAGCGCTATGCCTGAGTAACAAACTGACCTCTCCTTCCCACGTGTCGGGCTCCTGCACGCTCCGCACTGGCTGTGCGTTCCATGCCGTCCATGCACTCTGTGCCGGCCAGGTGCTCTGCACTCGATCCAGTCCCCTTTGTCCAAGCCAGAGGGTTTTTTTCTTTTGGAACTGGATGACCAAGATGTAAAGTTGCCAGCCCTTTCTCTCCCTCTCACCTCTCCAGTTTTTCAGAGCATGACAACTTTCACAAGTCTGTTCCATCCAGCTCTCACCCAAGATGGCCACTGATTAGTAACTGCAGCACAGCTAAAGGGTGGAACAGCAAAAATGTCACTGAGTCCCTCAATCTCTGGCCACACCTTGGTGATGGAGTCTCTTAAACTCAGCCCAAGAGTCAAAACGTTCGAGGAAGAAAATGACTCAAACAATTTGACTCTCTGGCCGAGTTGAGGAGACTCCATCACCTAGGTGTGGCCAGAGATGGAGAGACTCAGTGACACTTTTGCTGTGTTACACCCTTTAGTTCCCAGTAGGCTAATGGTGACCAAATGGAGGGTACCTGTCTTCAACCTAAGAAGTAAATGCAAATTGGAATCTTGATTTCAGCATCAAAACGGCCTCGGACAATGGCACTTTATGCTTACAGACTTCATGGTGCATGAAAAATCGTCTGCTCACCAAGCTCAGGTGAATCAGCAGTACCGTCAAACCACTACTGACAGAGGAGAGCAAGCGTACGGGAGCGATTGAAGTTCTGAAGAGGTCCCACTATTCAGGGGAGGGACGACATTCCTCCCCGCAGTATAAGGAGCAAGAGGTACATCACGAAAGTCATGGTCCTTGCAACTGTTGCTTGGCCCCTTTTTGAGCCCCACCGGAAGGCAATGTTTGATGGAAAGATTGGCATTTGCCCATTTGTGGTGCAAGAGGCAGCCCAAAGGAGCAGTAAGAATCTACCTTGTGGAACCTTGGAAACAAAGCACATCAATGTTGACAGCAAGGTTATGCAAGGTTCATAAAGACCAAGGTGCTTCCAGCGATTTGCAACCTGAGGCCTAGAGGGAGCAAAAAGCTTCATATAAAAGTGCAAGGGGACAATACAACGCGGCATGGATCCCTGCTCAAGCAGGGGATGGAAGAGGAGGGACCGAGGGAAGGGTGGAACATGAAAATGATCAACCAGCCACCAAGCAGACATGATTTCAGTGTGCTAGATCTTGGGTTCTTCAATGCACTGCAGTCACTGCAAGACCAGGAAGCTCCACAAACAATTGATGGGCAGCAAGCTTTGGTTGAGCAAGCATTTCAGGACAGTGACGTGAATAAATTAAATTTTGTTTTCCTCATGTAACACACGGCAATGGAGAACTCTATGCCTGCCAGAGGCCGCAATTCATGTGAGCTTGTTCGCATGCAGAAGGAAAAATAGCTTAAGGAAAGTGCACTGCCTGAGAGTGTCACATGTGGTCCTTTAGCTGTAACAGAAGACACGTCAGCCTTTGAAACTCTCAATTGTTAATTTGTCGTTGTTGCTTCTCTTGTTTCTCTTATCATTGCTGTCAGTTGTTTCTGCATTTGCAGAAAAGATTCCGCGCTAAGGTGTGTGCAGGTGGGACTGACAAAAAATTTGCAATTCTGAGCTCGCTCTGACCCCTTTCAGTCATTTTTGCCGTAGCAGACCACTTTTTTTCGGACGCCGAAAACAAGACCACTTATTATCGGACGGGGAAAATAATTGATAGACAGAGAGAGCACTTTACATGCATATATGCTTTGCGGCACATTATACGTACGTACCAGGTCTGTGACGTGCCTATTAGGAGATAAAAATACAGGATGACTGGCTTGATATACATAAAAAGCTAAATACTTACCACAACCACTTCCTGTGATCAGGTCCTGGGCATGTCGGTGGCATTTGAAAGTCCTTTGAATGCAGGTTTCGTTTGCATGTTTTGCATGTACGAAACCTATTATGCAATCTCATTATGCAACTTCAGACTGATGATGCAAATATTTCCTGCATGTTTTGTGCACTGGCTTGAGCACATGATGAATCTCGTGGCAGACACTTCGAATACCTTATGAATTAATATTGCAATTATACAGTATTTTTAACCATTATATAGCTTAACATTATATTAACATTATACAGATTACCCAATCACGACAATTTACTCACCTAGAAGATATAGAGTGACTGCCTTAATATGGGCAACCTCAGCGTTAAACCTTTGTACTCAACATCACGCCCAAGTATCTCAGCTACATGCTCCACATAAAAGTTTCACTTCAACGTACTGCAGTACAGCATATGAAGTGAAATCATGCCCGTGGAAATTACTCGGCAAGGACTGTATGGTTTTGCTCTTGGATGATGCCCAGTCCACCAAGGCTGCATTGCAAATTTCCCAAGTGTCTGACGAGTATATCACCCTCGGGTGATGCTTTTTTGAACCACAATAGTGGGCATGCCGTCAGGCCATGCCGGTAGAAATAGCTGTATGCCGCAGGATAACACAATAAGAGGTTTCCAAGAAAACAGAACAAAATGAAAGCAATACTGCGTCATCTCAGGACCTCTTCAGCAGCATCGCAGCTAATGCATGAATTAGAAATTAGCTGCAAATCAAGTTTCTGAGACAACCGAGATCACAAATTACTAAATGAAATGGTTCATGACTCACCCGAAGTCATTGCGCCACCCAAAAATTAAATAAGTTGAAGAAAAGGGAAGGCAGGTAGACGTAGATGGCAGATGGAAAGAGAAAAGAAAATTTCGCAAAATTATACCCTCCTCGGCTAGAAGTCTTGAGAAGCTAGAGAATGAGGAGTCAGGAAAGAGGTAAGACACAGTTCACGGCAGAAACTACAAAACTATAAGTATGGTAATATAAAAAATTTTAAAAGTCACCCTAGGGCGATGGGATCGACCAGAAGACTGATGTGGTCAAGAAGGGGGCCATTGGTCAAGGAATGGCAAGCCATCTGCGATCACACAGCCAAGGACTACATGAACCAAGGTATAAGGGAGATCAATTGGAACCAGGTTGCCAGCCACATGATCCAGACATTCTCTGAGGAGGAATTGGAAAAGGCCAAGCTGAAAACTGTTGGACTGTTCAAAAACAGTCCAATAAAAAATGGTCACTTGTACACGGGGAGCAGGAACAAGATGAAGAGCAGCTTTGTGAGTGGCATGGCCTCTGAAGATGTTGCCCTGCCCAAGTGGGTGTACTACGCGCAAATGCGGTTCCTGGACAGTGGCGCGGCCAACATCTCCTCTAAGAACTCCCTTGCCATGGCCTCCTCGCTCCAAGATGCAGCTGCAGACACCAAGGACTTAAAGGCTGCTTGCTACCTTTGGGGCACTGATGACAATAGCAATGAGAGCAACAGCCAGGCCAACTTGGAGGAGAGAATGTTCATGGTCCTGGGTGGCAATAACACAGCACCGCTTGTAATGATTGTCTTGATCTCCTTGGCAGTCTTGGAGCCCTTGACCAGGGCTACATCAAAGTTATGTGGTGAGCTCATGTTTACTACCTGGCGCAGGTTTCTTCTGTGACCTAATTTTGTTGCTTTATTGCAACTAATTGGTGATGAACATGTAGTTTGTGATCAAGGCAAAGTTGTAGCATGGTCACAAGTGGAATATAGCTATTCAAGCATAAAAGCTCAAATCAGAGTGACAAAGTGGTCATAGCACCAGTGTCATATCGTATTTTGTGCTATATACTTAAGAGCAGGTGAGAACAAAGGGAAAAGGAGCTAGCCAAGAGAGTTATCACGCAGCTGAGTTCTGAGTTTTGTCGTGAAAAGTCCAGCCGAGCTGATGCTTCTTTCTGCCTCTTCTAAGCTGGGAGGAAGCATCTGTAAGGCATGGTACAGATTCTCCAGGCAGCCGGGGCACCTGGCAGCTTTTCGTGCGCTGCAACCTGGTTTCCGATTAATCAAATTTGAAAAGTGGAAAGCAAATGTAAACGCAGACTACGGAGGTTAATGAAAAAAAATGGCATAACCACATCAGGGTCGGTTAAAAACATCAGTTTAAGTTAACATTGATCTGACACCTTAGTAGTCAGTTAACTGACCAGTCGGTTAACTACTTCATTCACTATCACGGACGGAGGACCTGCAAACGTAGCGCCGTCTATATGTACCTTGTGTCCACATTACTTTGCAACAACATTATTATATATTATCAACTGTCTTAATAGACACAGCAAGGACCTGAAAAAATTTGACAGCATAGCTGAGATATGTACAAAACTTTTATAATTATGCATCTTCGGCATGACATCCAATCATTGCTGGACACGAATTTTAAACGTCCAGGAACCTTAGCCACCGCAGCACGCACAACATCTTCGTCCAACTCCTCCCAGCTCTTGCTGATCGGGACCTTGAGCTGATCTCTGTTGCGGCACACCTTCTTCTCCCCCTTCCCTGACATGATACCCTACACAGAAATGTCCATGGGGTTCAAGTCAGGGAAGGTAAGCGGCCATTCAGTCTTATCAAGAGTCAAGGCCCTCAGCTGCACGGACTTGGACGGATTCCACCTGACACGCACCCTCATCCTCTTGATTGCCTCAGGAGTTCTGACCGTCCTGGCTCGTTTGACTGGCCGATTGCCGATGGGACCAATCTCATCATACTTCTTGATGGCCGTGGACACATCCCACATGGCGATGTCCAACTTGCTGATAATTTCCACGTTGACCAGGCCTCTTTTTTGAGTGTCCTCCTGAGAGAAATTTCTCAGTGTCGTGCCCTGGAGGACTGCACATGTTCCTCTGCAGGAATACGTTCTACCTGGATTTTTTTGCGGGAGCAACAATTTCACATGAGCCTAAAAATTGCCTTGGCATAATGTGCACGATACTTCCTCGTATTGACTGAGGATTTCTCTTTTCCTCGGACAGGTCAAATTGTCTCCGCCAGACCTCGAAAAATAAAGTGCTATATAATACAGTCGGGGAGCACTCAGGGTGGAGGTGCAAATTTGCGGGGCTGTTTGGATCTCCGTACATTTGAAATGAAGGTCCACAAAGAGGTGGCTCCTCGGTCTCCAGTGTTTCAAGCTTTCTGGCCCCCAAACGGGCAAGTAGGATGTGTCGTTCCCGAGAAAAAGCCTATTTTGCACTTGGCTTTACACTTGTCCCGAGTGGATGTCGTCATGGCAAATGTGACTCTCATTGAAAAGCACAAAAATTGTGGGTGACCTCATCTCGGAAAGTCCAGCGTCAGTAACTTGCCTCAGGTCTTCTACATGGGACCCGCCACGATCTACAGGATTGTTCAGTGATTTGATACATCTGGGGGTGTTGCGAGGAAGACCAGAAGTGGGGTGTCCAATATGATCCGAACAGATGACTTCGTTCGACAGCTCATGAATGAAATTGTAGGCGATCCAAGCAAGAGCATTTGAGGTCATGCCAATGATCTGTTAGTGGATGTATGAACAATTCGAAAAGCTGTCAGAGATGATCAGGACATGAAGTCTAATGCTGAGCCTGTTCGGCAAACTTTGGATTACTGGTGCATGTGACAGTCCTTTCGTCAGATTTGTGGAACAAGCTCAGAGCTGGTTCTCTCTTTCCCGGATGAAAAGAATTTCGTTCAAGACAAACACATGAACAGCCACAACAGCCAAGTCATTGCAGTGAATCCAAGCGAAAGAGACCAGCATGTTGCCTATTGCATCAACAATCATCCAAAGCGATGGTGTTTGCTCTTGTTCGATCAGATATATCACAAATGCCTCTCACAATCTTCGACACCGGTGAGAGACTCGCAGCAGTTCATTATGTTGCCCTTCTCAAGGAAAAGAATCCATGAGAAGTTGCCCTTCTCATGGATCATGCAACTTTCCAAGGTACAAAATTTCTCCAGGCTTTCGCTTCATTTCCCGCAGGATGGATGGGGGCACTAGCTCATACAGCATGCTCGGCCCAAAATCTTCTGACTGAGGTGATTGGGGCGGGGGGCGGGGGTAGGTGAGCCCCATCATATCCAGGCCTGAACCCCCTGGACTACTCATTTCCTACAATGCCAGCCCCGTTGGTCGGCGCCTCTAGAATGCATCAATCAGTCTGAAAGCCAGGGTTGCCAAGTTACGTTAGTTTTCCAAAAATATTTGTAGTGAAACTAATACAAATATTTCGGACGAATGCTGCTGCTTGGCAGCTCTGCTGAGAGCAGCAATTCAAGAGGCGTGAGATACAGAAATCACGCCTGAGTTTTTAGAAAGAGGATTTAATCCATTCTGTCAAGGAGTAGAAAGCCATTGCTGCAAATGGCCGAACTTTGGATGCATAGCTCAAGCAATGACAATTCCTTTAGTGAAAAACCGCACCATGCGAGCGTTTACTATTGTCTTACCTGTGTGAGACCACTCGTGTCTTACAGTACGAACTTACAGTAACCTGAAAAAGATTTGTCCTCTTGTGCAATTGCTCTTGCACTAACTCTTTCGGTTTTGCTGCAGAAACTTTTTCATGCTGTCCAAAAGCACAGTGCTTGGAGTAAAAATGTACTTGGGGTCAAATGGGCTCCCCACTCTGTCCTGACAGCTTTTAAGACGGGATGGAATCGGTGACCCAGACAGTGCTTGACAAGCATGATTAAATTGGCTGAAACTTTCTAGGGGTGTTGCCACACACCCTCCAAGTGCCATATGCCAAAGACGGCTCCCTCCAACCTGTCCTTGGACATGCTACAGGCCAAGAACCCCACGTTCATGGACAGAGGCATCATCACCGTCAATGAACACGCGTGTACGCTCAGCAGCAACAGCGGCGGCAGCAGTAGAAGGTAACATTGGTGGACAGAGTATGCTCCGTGTGCTGCCCCTGCTGTTCCGTGCGTCTGTTTCTCCTCGTTTGACCACGATCATGCTCCGGTGCACGAACATGATGTTTTTGGCCTGCAGCATGGTTGGGGATGGTCCGGAGGGTGTCATCTTGGACATGACGCAAAGGGGGGTGGGGGGTGGGGATGGCGACTCCCCCAAAAATTTTCAGCCAATTTCATCACGGAGAAGCCACTGAAAAAGGGGAAGAACAGTGCATTTCGACGTGGCGCCCGCTACAGGTTGCTGCCGTTTGAGCGCTCTAGCAGCAAAATGGGCAGTCAGCAAGCAGCTCAAGAAGCTGGGGCTGGTCAGGCACTGTATGGGCAAGGCGATCCCACGTGAAGATCCCGTCTCAAAAGCTGTCAGTACAGCGTGGGGAGCCCATTTTACGCCAAGTACATTTTTTACGTTAAGTACTGTACGTTTTTTACGTCCAGGGAAGCTCTGGATTTTTGCCTATTTGAAATGCCGATTTACAAACATGATCCGGTATTTTCCTCTTCGGCATCGACATGTCGACAAGATATGCAAGAAAAGTAGCAAACTTTATCGTTCTCGCCGGTATATAGTTGATATATATATGTACCTAATATAAGATAATGTATACGCAAGTACGTTTGCTGCATTCATTGTAGCACAGCTGACAACTTTGAGATGTCTGCCCGCGCTGATTCTGCACCTGACTGTCCTCACTTTGTACTGGTGTTTTGCTGTGAATGTGGGACGCCGGACTGGCTCAGGACTTGTCAGAGGTCCCTGACTCCCCTGGCTGGCACGCACAGACGTACAAACTCACACGCCACTTCACAACCAGTACTTGTCATGCGCATGAGGCAGAGACGGGTGTAGTTTCACGTTACTCATACTCAGAGCTGAGAAAAGACAGTATTTGGCAAGTCTTGTTGCAATTTTGGAATTCATACAAGCGTATCATGAATCCCGCATCTGTAACACATGCTCTTTCCTCAGTCTCTGTCTATCTGCGTGTCTGTCTCTGTCTGCTCTCTTCTCTCATACACACACATCAAGATCAGAATGCTTGAAAGCGGTTGCCTGCTTGAGTAACTCTTAATGAGTGACCTTCAATGATGACTGTGTATACACGTACTTTAAACTGTTGTTTATCTATTATAATCACTTTCTGCGTAGTAAGGAAAAGCACTTCCGCGTAGCACGAGTTGGAAGAAGGAAAGAAGGCGAAAGGCTAGCTTATTTTGAGTGACAGAGCCTTTCTTGGGTGAGACAGTTGTGTAAGATATGTAAAACTTGTGATGCTCTCGTATTTTGACGGCATTAACCGAGTCAAGTATTTGACACGCACGTTTCCTCCGACTTTAAGGTGATCTACGCATCATGTGGCTCGGATGTCACCCTCTGGCTGACCAGCGGTTCAGAAGTATACCTGCCCTGGATTAAATATTTGACACCGATCCAGAATGCCAGGATGAATGGCGAGGACGGCGTGTTAATTAACGACGCTCTTCTCGTCAACGGCATCGACAAGATGGTGGCCGGGACAGGGAGAGGGAGGCTCCTGATCTACGACGCAAAAATGAGCAAGGTGGATAGGAAGAAGGAGCAACCTTTAGGACTGACGCAGGAAATCAGACTCATCAAGGTGGCACACGAGGTAATGAAAAGGAGCATGCGAAAAATGGCGCTGGTACTTCTTTCATTTTTTAGCAACGAAAGGTGGAAGTCTAGTCCATGTCACCTTGCTAAACATGCCAAATCAGTGCTGTCCTGTACTTCCTTATGTTCCCTTCTGAGGAGTTGTTGCACTGTCCTGCTTGCTACATACGGATGTCGAAGGTCAGCAACGTCACACTGCTAGTTTAAGGAGACGAGACTTCGACCTAACGTCTCCACATTGCGTTTAGTGTGAAAAACGCGTCTGTTGGTACCAATCACAAGGTTTTTCCTGAGGTGTGACAGTGCGTACGTAACACCAATGCATAGGAATTATATCGTAACGGGCACATAAGGACCAATTTTGGATAAGTGAAATTGATCCTGATGAGCGTCTGATCCAAAAATAGTGTCTGCTAAATGCTAAACACTACGCCAAATGTGGTTTGATTTGTGTTGGTTCTTCAGAAAATCGTGCTTATATCCTGTGGTCACTATTTTCGTTTGCAGGTCTAGGTGTGTCGAGACATGCAATACTGCGACAAGAATGTTACTTCGGTATGCACCTACGTATGCACACATTGATTGAACAACACGGAGAGGGTGGGAATGATAGGTCTTCCTGGGCATGTCATCGCATGCCTTTCTTGTTACATCAAGACTTTAATGTGTCATAGTCATATTTCGCTGGTGCAGCACATACATGCATGAAAGCCTGGTGGAATTTGGAGTGTCGCGAAAACAAACAGCTGCTACGGAGAGCTGTACAAAGTGTGTACATGCACACACGTACTGAACGTACTGTTTGTGGAGGATGTAAGCTTACTCTCTATAGTAGTAATCTAATACAAGTTGCATAATTGAGGGCTAGACAGTGTAATCGAATATTAAATTCATGAATACATACATACATGTGCCTTTCTCGCACTGCGCCATTAGCGTCACAGACTGAATTTCAATTTTTGAGGGACCTGTTTGTTGCCTCGCCTGTGACCCTTCTACGGCCAGTGTCATACTCTCCGGCGGGGCCGACGGCCGCGTGTGTCTTTGGCAGTGGGGTGACGACGACTTCCTGCATGCGGCCGCCTCCATCGCCGTGTCCAACATCGCCGTGCGCTCTGCGCTCTTCTTCAGCGACCAAATCGCCGCTACCCTGGAGAATCACGTCATACTACTTAGTGCGCGTCGCCGCAACAGGCGCGTCTTCTGGCCTCTGGAGCAGATTGGCCGTGGACATGTTCACATGCCACCAGCCGGAGGACGCATTCTTAGGGCAACTGATTTGCAGCCCCTACCCAACACTGACGGCAGTACAGAGGTAACTCTTGGCAATAAACTGCGTTGAATTGACGCTCCACTAATTTAGTATTTATACTGAGCAAGACAAATCCTCTTCCAACTTTAGCCGGTTCCGTCAGAAAAGAGGTTGTACTTGGCCCAAAGAGCCAAGGGTGGACTGGAGGTCCTTGGCGTGGGCGTATCCGTTAGGATCCTGGAGGGAGCGTCCAAGTGCCTGGCATTCCATAGAGCTGGGGGAAGTTTTGCAAAAAGTGAAGAAGGGGCACTGACAGCAGTGGCTGAGATGGCAGAAGAGGAAAAACCAGAAGTCAACTTCTGGTTCAAGGACTGAATTTCACCTTCCCACCTCCGTCCATCAATGTTCGATGTATGTGCCATAGACAAGAATGCCAATGTGTGGGTACAGTGTGTACCGCACAGATTGAACCCCAACGTCCATGTCAATGTACAGTGGACTCTCAATATGACGATACGAAAAACTTATCTCTATAAATGAGTAACTATATCTGAGTAGAATATTGTACATTTTGAGCAATTCGGTCAGCAGCAAGTGAAGACATGCTGCTGACCGAATTGCCAGCCCGAAATATCGTTCTGTCGAAACTCCACTGTACGTACTTATAAAACGCCGTGAGACTTACGAACCACTAGTCCTGAACCACGAGTCGAGAACCAAGATGTTCCTGGCCATGTTCTCCAGTACTTTTACAGATATGTAGTGCCTCTGCAGCCGGCAGTAGCTTCCATTGTTGAGTCAAGTCAGGTCCAACCAGGAGGAGTGTGCTTTTCCACGACACACTTTGCCTATGGTCTGTTTCGGATATCCTTGATTCTTTTGGTTTGCCTCACCATATCGATGCAGCAATGCGTACCTATGGGTCCGACTCATCTATATGGCGTTAACTTTGAAGCTTCCTTTTGTCTTTATCCTTCCTACGGCGCGTGCACTTCAATTTCTCAGAGAGAATCCCAGCCTTACTTAACACCACTAAAACACTGAGCAAGGTTTTATTGTTTTTGTACTCACTTGCACTGTTAAAAAGGAAGAACAGTAGTATGTAGCTGATTTACTTCTACTGCTATGACTGCCATCAAGATAAAATGTTTACTGCACGTGTCTAAGTTTTCACTAACGGAAATAGAACACGGCAGAATTTCTATGTACAGAATGTATACATTGTTTGGTGTTTGACACGTTTGTGACAGGTACATGTACAGAGGGGGTGGTCACTGGTCATTGCACAGGAAAATATAAGCCCGTCTTTTCTTCTTCTTACGACTTTCTTATTCATATGCGTATCAGTTGAGAGGGGAAGAATCTTATCACATCCATAAAGAGCGAGGGAGGGACTTGAAACAACAATGATGTTGGTGATGTCCTGATTTTTTTCAGCATTTTATACGTAAAAACAGATATGTAAAGCTTTGTGATTGCTATGACGAGCAATAACTTTCCGTTAGAATGATGTAGCATAAAGATGCATTCTGGTAGAACTTTATGACGTGTGCCATAAGGTTAGCAAACAGGTACATATGTGGCTATGCGTAGCATGACTAGTACACACACACAAACTATACAAAACTGCTCAGATACAATCATTCATAATTTTTCATTACATATCCACTCGCAGTCTTAGCTTGTATGCATGTAGGCGTGTGTACAGCCCATATTCGACTTTTACCGCGGCACACTACAAAGTATGCAGCCGCTAGGGCGGTTCACTTTCATTCACAGAAGCATCAACCATCCAAGATAAATCAACTTCAACAGACTGTGTGCTCTTAAACTCTGCCAACGGGTTACTTCACCAGGAAGCATCCGATTCACACGTATGATACCATACGCACGATTTTATATTGTGATATAATACATACTTCCAGGAACATGGATGAACTGTACTGTGGAACTTTTAATGGACAGCGCACGTTAGCAACTTTCAATGATGAGTTTCTAAGCACGCTCCGTTCTGTATAATTCGTTTTTGCTTCCCCTTTTTGGTGCACAAATCTACTTGCACCGTCTACGTGTTATTTACCAATTAAGAGGCATGTACATACTCCGGGTATTGCGATACTGTACGTACATGCACGTGTGCTGTACCATATGGTACGTGTACATTCTATTACTTCGAAGCACTAAGTATTACACAAACACTGGTGGACAATCCTCGGTGAATGACCCAGTGGGTGACAAAAAAGACAGCCTGGATGGTCTTCGCTGTTGCGTGTGCGACTGTTGAGGAGTGTGTGACACGTGCGTGGGTGGCCATTTGGTGTCCTCCAGCCAAATAGCGGATACTGGAGGTGAATTTTCACGTTTCTTTTGTTGCTTCGAATCTTCCTCTTCGTCAGACGAGGCCTTCGACGACGAGAAGTAGGAGCTGCTCCCTGGCTTGGCCCCCCCGCACGAGCATAACGAGCAACAGGACCTGGACGACAGTGACGACGAGGAAGGCGACGACAGGTGGACGTCGTCTCGAGCATCTGTAGCCGAGGTGGCCGCGTCCTCACCTTGGGTGCCGAGACAAATGTTGATGTCATAGAAGCCGGCCAAGCTCTCCGTGGAGGCTGCCACAGTGGCCGCCGACGTCTTGATGTCACTGTCTTCGACATCCACTCTCACTACCATCTTCTCTCTGATGCTCACGTTCCTCCTCAGTGGCCTTGTCCCGTCATCCTCGGTGCCATCTTGAGATGCATCATTTTTGTCTCTCTGCTGGGAGATTAGGCTTCTCAGCACTCTGCTCTCGACCTCTGTGACTGTGAGGAGGTCACAGCTGAAGTGCCTGGAGGAGTGTCTCACTCTGCTCGTAGTTTCGATGTCGGGGACTGTTGTCTCTCCGGTTCCTGCCGTGGTGGTGAGGTCAAGACCGACACCGACCGCCCGGAGGCAAGGTAAGCACCACCAGAACAGAGCACGGCACATGTGTTGGCGAAATGTCTTGCCGACCAGACAGTAATAGACAAAGTTGATGGAAGAGTTGAAGACGAGTAGGATCTTCTCGAGCGACAGCGCGATGCTGACCCAGGCGGGCTCTATATAGGGGAGGTCGTACTCCTCGCGACAGAGTTGTCTTCGACGGGTCATCTGCATCTCGTTGATGTTCATGAGGATGCGTGGTAGATGGCACACCAGGAACGTGGTGGTCAGACAGAAAAAAGTGATATACAAACTGCGCTCTTGGCTGGTGTTGCTGCTGCTGACGTTGTTGCCACTCCCGGCGGAGACGACGCCGGCGACACTGGGACCACTGCTCGCCATGCTGTGCTGCCTCTGAAGCTGTTGCAGCTGAGGTTGTTGTTGTAACTGCTGATGGCTTTGTTGGTGCCCAAAAGCAAAGCTGTAACAGCGTGAAACATGGTGAAATATAGGACCCCAAGTGTTTAAATTTTACGCCACTAGTTGAGTATTCAATGCCGATATGATGTATGCACCGTACGCTAGGTATACCGAAATTGGTGGTGTTTAATCGTACACATACGGCAGGTTGTGTTTGGATAAACATTGGCTTGTCACCCTATGCGATAGAAATGGAATATTTCTGCCATACGAGACGGCTGTGGTGCAAGTGTACCGTACATTGCGTGCTGTCACACGCTCTTGCCCTTCCCACAGCAATACTATTCCTCCTTAGCACATGTGCGATAATGCCTTCGTTCCAATAGGGTATGTAAATTACTCATGCAGGAGGACGGTAGCTTTGAAATATCTGCGCAGTGCGGTCGTATGACAATCCGTCATATTTACTTGACATACAAACATCCCTGCGTACCAGATCACTGTTACAACTTTTAAGATGACGTGGATAAGTGGCCTTCCGACACCAACAGCAAGCGCATACGTTTGCAACACACGTACTTCTAAGTATCCAGGGCCTTCATCCTTTCAAGGCTTGTTACGTACGCCTACGTACGTACGGGCAGTGGTTCTGTCGTGTGCAGTTCGAGGCAAAGTTCGAGAGGCAGTTCTGTACGCATTACCACAGCAACACAGCTGCCGTATGCACTATCCTCTCTCCGCTTCCCTCAGGTAAACCTCTCAAGTCACTGGGACGGCATCCACGTATCTGCATTAGGCCACTCGTCTGCCCATGGGCGATTCCAACATTGATCTGACAGAAGGGCATCGCCGGGCCCACACATGCTGGGCCTCATGCCCCGCAGGCTCATGTGATGTGCCAGTTAGGTACGTCACTTCATTATTGGCAAGGTTGGGAGTTACATGAACCTTCTCTTTCCTTCCTTTCCTCTGTCCTTCCCGCCAGCCAGCCATTTCACCACTTTTCTTTTGGCGAAAACCTTGGCACTCGCTCTGCCAGCTCTTGCAGTACTACACCAGTGCAACTGCCTCCCTTCCCCATGCCATGCACTTACGCAGAAGGTGTAGGAATGAACCCAACGTCAAGCATCAGGTATCTGTCACTCTCCAACTTCTATTGGCGCAACAGGAGATATAGCATTCCACACCCTTCTCAATGCTTGTTTCCTTGCGGCATAGCTGTACAGAGGAATCTCCTCTCACGGCTAACCAGCCTCTTACGTATATACTGAGTCTCCTCTGCACTTGCACTGGTCTGGCGCCTCGCACAGTCTCTTCGATACGTTCACTGACTCCTACGCTTTCTTCTTATGTTCTGTAGTGCGTCGGAACAATACCTTTTTTTTGCAGAAACCAAGGACTGTTGTCAATCTTTCTGCCAGATGTTACATCAATTTATCACTTTTCTATATAACCCAGGGTGAAGAATCAACCTGTAGACGATGCTTTTTTTTTCAATTTCTGTCGGGAGGGAGCTCGAGGCCTTCCTCCTGAGGTCTAACCTCTGCCCCGGAGTGATGTCCGTTCAGTACTACGAGCCCTTGTTGATGACCTTGCTCCTTCCGCAGTTAAAGTTAATCTGCCCTGCAGAGGACGCCTTTCATGCCAGCGATTGATGCTCAGAACAACATGAGTGCTCACGTTGTCTACTTACTAAGAGAGTGCTGTAAGCAGTACTGATGTATGCTACAGAGCTGCTACAGTACTTCCAAATTAATACCATTTAGGCCCTGGCCAAACCTTGGGAGCGCACAAGACCTAGCAGGTTTCCTTAGCTAATTATCGGGTTGCCTTAAAGTCCAGGAAAAAAAAGGTTAGACGTTGTTTAAGACAGACCTCGCCTTTCGTCGTGATGAGGAAGAGGAAACAAAAGAAATTAATCTTTAAAGTAAACACGAAGTCTCTGGCGACGGAAATGGACGAATGAGAAGTTAGTTTTTCCAACTGGGTGGGTTCTGGTGTGTGGTAGGTTCAGGAAACTACCTTTAGCGGGAGAAATTTCTTCTGTTCGTTCGTAGGAAGGCTGAGGCTGCTTCCGACCTTTTTCTTTTTGCCTTTTCCTCCTTTTGAGGCTGATCTTCTTCTGTACACGATTATTGACTTTGGAAAGTGAGGCTGCGTCGGGCTGCTGCTACGATGACCGGATATTAAGAGTACAATCATCAAGTGCGATGACGTCTCTTGGCTTTTGTCTATGCCTCCAACAGTTTGCGTAAACAATACAGAGTACAATGCATTTCTCGCTGCGTACTGCGAACCTTTGGTACGTGCACCTACGTACACGAGCCTTTTTTAGTCAGTCGCTTGGGAAGCAAAATCGGCTTAAGAAACTCTGTCAACTTGTGCAGTCTGAGCAAGACCGTGCGAAGATTGAGCTCCAAATTTTGTGATGACCCTTATGTACTTAACTGCGTCGCTCGTGTACTAGTGCGCACGGACCCCTACTCATTGCAAGCGCGATCTATGAGCTTCATATGATTTCTTACGCCGAAATGATGTGAAAATGCGTGTACCGGTACCTTAAGGTGGACTGGCACGATTGGGTCATCTTACCAAATGTAACAAAAATGGCGTGCCTGCGGCATGAGGCGACAAATGACAAACGTCCAAAAGTCGTGCCACCCCACCTTTACTGCACCATGATTGTACTGTACCTGTTTCTCCTGTAGTATATGAGGATTTTCAAGTTAAAGAAGAGCATTAGAGTAAATGGGAGGGCTGCAGTCGAGATGAGGCGGAACCACAGCGTGTACACCGTTATGTATGTTGTATTTTTCCTAAGTAAATCGATAGCTATGATGGCGAAGGAAGAAGAGGTTAATAATCGTAAGTCTCACCTCATATCAGTGTATTCAAACTTTTCAAATATTCCCGTGGAATTGTTGTAGACGGCCTTGGTCTCTAAGAATCGTGGAAAGTCTATGAAGGTCGCAAGCAAGAGAATCGCGCAAATGTAGTAGCGGCTTTTGCGGATCACAAAGTCTGACTGGGAGTAACATATGCCTAGGTAGCGTTCCAGCGCTATCGCTATGCACGTGTAAGTTGAGCCTGAAAAAGAATAAAATAACTCTTGACATGGACCTTCGCCGGTGAACACATATTTCATGCAATACGTACAATTTACAATGATTGTACACTGTGCATGCGTGCATGTAGGCGCCTACGACGCGAAACAAGTAGTGATAAGAAATCTTGATGAGATAAATATAGTGCATGTAGAGAAGGAAGGAAAGGTGATTCACCTAAAAATCCGATCGCCCCCCAAGAACAGAATGCAGGGTGAACCAAACTGAATGTACTTAAGCTAATTAGTCAATGTACAATTCAACAACTTCTTCAAGTATGGCTACTTTGAAGTGATAAAAATGGACTAACTCTCTTGTGCGTGACATTGAGGGTGACTCACATGAACGTCTGACTTTCCAATGAAAATTTTTTACTCATTCTCTGGTATTCTTCTCAGCAACCCATTCATCCAGGAAGGCTTGCATAAATCTGAAAGTTATTCATTGGCATGCCAAAGTGGAGGCCTTTTCCCAGCAAAGACATCATCCAGACTGAGTTAGACGATGTGAAAATTATGACGTGGATCACCCTGCACTGTCCATCATGATCAGCTTTTGTTTTGTGAGAAGAGGTCAGATTGTAACAAAAAACTCCTTTTTTAGGTCAATAGTGATGAGTATTGCCAGCACACCCATTCGATAGCAATCTCCAGAGTCGTCTCTTCTCCAACATCAGCTCGGTCTTGTAACCAGTGCACGAGCAGAACTGATACAAAAGCGTGCAGTAGTTGACACACGACATTGCAGCACTTTTGCCCCCCCGGGAAGTCAGTGAAAAAAGCACGTCCCCCTGACGGATCTTCCGCACCTTTCTCATGCATCATTTGTCTTAGCTCTGTTTCTGACCGACTCACTGACCATGGCACTTTAAGCCGCTCATCCACCCACTTAACAGACAATGGTCGTACTTTTCCTGGTCAAACGGACTCGAATCCAAGGTACAATTGCGACGTCAGGATTAACCTTTGAATGCAGGAGTTTCTGCCCTTAGAAAAAATGCTTCTATCCGTGTGGAAATTGAACCAATCTCAAGGATGACCTTTCAAGCAGTACCAAAACCTTTCTAGCTACTGTCCAAGTGCAGGACACGGTGTACTGTCCACTGCATAGAACCTAAGTACCCCGATTGTAAAATTTCAAAGTACTTTAGTAAATACAGATAGCTTGACGGTGTGTTTGGGCATATTTGAATACGCACGAGGCTGTGTTCTCGCTCAGACCAAATGATGAAAGGTCTGTGCGTGATGTTCAATTTCCAGAAGAAGCCGCTTATAGGGACACCGGATATAAGAACAATCCGCATATAAGAACAGATTTCTCAGGAACAGAATCACAATGCACTTTATGTGGTGAATTCCACCACAGATAATAACACTCAAAGCCGCTTACAAGAATGGTATTCATTCAAAATTGTGTCAAAAACAGGAGAAACCTGCATAAATTTGAGAACTTCAAAATCCAAACAAGACTAAGATGAGTTTGGACAAAAGAATTGGAGACTAAAACATCAACGTCTTACACACTCAAGGCATAATGATGACTTAATGAGTGAGACTCTTTGAGCTTTGTCTCAAGGCTCTAGGTACACGATTCCACAACTATGTTTCTAATGTTGTTTATTCTAATGAACAAGGAAAGGCCACTTATACGAACGTTTTGGCCTAAAACGGATGGTGTTCTTATAAGCGGTTTCAACTGCACCATTTCGTCAATGCTTGAAAGACCCTCACGATTCTTTAATATTTCAGGTTTGCGCAGTGACTTAAGTCAGCCAGTCCCACCAACAGCAGAGCACCCTTGAAGCATCCGATTGTTACTCCCCATGCTCGACTGTTTTGATGGTATCCCTCCTCATATAACTAAGCCAAAAGTATGAGGGAAACCACCATGCCTACTCTGCGAGCTGCCGCTTTAAATCACGTGAGACGTATGGCAGCCTGCCAGCTGGAGAGTTCCTCAGTATCAAATTTATGTACTATATTGCGAAGCGCTCTTACTGCGAAGAACCGCTCCCTAAGTCCTTGGACCTGATTGGAGGCCAACACGATCGTCTTTGTGATGGCCCAAATTAGCACCACATCTACCAAGGTGTGTACTTCGTTTTAAGTAACAAACACATGAGAAAGGGTAGAATAGGCATAAAACGAGTCATAGTGCGCAGCCCGTTTCTGACACCTTTGAACTTTATCGTTCTATAAAGAACTTTGTACTAGTCGTAATAAGAAATAGAATAACTAGCTTAACTATAAGCATAATTCAATACCAGATACATGCGTCTTTGAAGAATTGACTCTCTACTCTATAGCCCAACAAATCCGGTAATCCGGTAGTGCAAGAGGCTGAAGGTCTTCTTGTCTGCCTTTACATACTGCCAGTAAACTCCTCTTGACATCTCGAATGGACAAATTTCGTACAGACGAGGTGACAGGACTTCAAATGCGCTTTTCTCATGAGGACAGAGCTGAGAGCAAGTTTGCAGTACATTTATAATTGTCCCTCAAGAACCTCTGCTCTGATGTTCACTGCTTTGCTTTCCAGAATCGTCACAAAAAGCTGATAGACATCTTAAAAATCGCCTGTGATCATGCAGCAAAGACTTTGCTTCTAATATGTACATTACATGCACTGGTCTATGCTCGCTATTGACCTCTTGACTTTTCCTTTGAGTGCAGTTTCGTGTCTGAAATTAAAAGCTGTGAAACTTTTTTTTGCCCTCTGTCATTTTAGCACAGGATTCACCTTAACAGTTAATCTCAATTTTGTAATGTATCTTAAGCTTTGACGCGCACAACAAAGTGCAAAATTCTCTGGGGTATGCTGACTTTTGTCCATGACAATGACTGTTGCTTCTTGAATCCTCAGAGGACATAATGATAATCTGACAGGTCTTAGTCCTGATGTCCCTGCATATCAAACAGGAGATCCTTTTACAAAGAACAAAGTCCATGAGACTTGGCCTAAGAGAGCTTTTCAGTGTACCGACCCCCTTGACCTCCTGCTTAAAAACTGCCTAAAAACTGTGAACCTTTTAATTTTTCAAGTTTCTGTGCCAATTTCAATGATTCCAAGAGAAAATGATGACAGGAGGGTGAACACAGTCAAAAAATTGGCTGAACAAACTAACAGGAAGAAGCATTCTTAAGCAGTGCAGTAGTTTGGGATACCTCTTGTTTCAAAGTCTATCTTTTCAGAGATTTCATCAAGCTGATATGCTGCATTATTAGGTGGTGGAGAAAGTTTAAATTTGTGGAACTCAGACATGTGTATTGATAGCTTCAATGGTTTTTCTTCAGTGGAACACAAAAAACTTGGCTGCCCAAAAGATTGCATGCATTCCTTCCTCTTATGGAGACAACATGTGGAGCTGGTACATATAATACACACCCGTGCCTTTGTGGTACTTACAGGGTGTCACAAAATAGATTACCCCTTCAAGTCCCTCCCATCAGCTCAGATGTCATTCTCATTTGCTCTGCTCTGTCTCTCTGCATCATGCTTGACCAAATGTTGGTTGTATATGTGAAGCACTGGGTGCAAAATTAATTTCCAAGTGCTCATAGGTGCTCTCAGACTAAGGAGTAACAAAATGTTGGAGCATTTTGGGTGCCTCACTTATTGACAAGGAAACAATGCAACACTTTATTACAGTGGAAGAGGAAATAAAAAATTCTTGTAGTTAGCCTGAGATTGGACGAAATGTCAATGAGGTAATCAATTTTGTTGCACCCTGCAGTACCAATGGGTCAGTTACCAACTGCCTCAGTTACATTACATACCTGTCATGGAAATCCCGGCCAGCGGGAAAATGACTGTGGGGAAGAGTGCCACATACACATCGCTGTTGAACCCAAAGGCGCGCTGCATGAAGAAGAGGCCTCCATTTACAATGAAGACGATATCAAAGAGTGTTAGCGTGAGCAGAAGGTTGTTGAACAAGTTTCGCTTCTTCATAGTCACTATGGTGACGAAACTCAACATATTCCCCACGAGCCCTGCTCCCCCGAGGGCTGCGACAGAGACTCCCGAGCCCCAGAACTCAAATGCCACAGTCAAGTGATCGACCAGGAAAGAAGTAGAATGATGGGACTGCAGATGAGATGCTGAGGAGAGGTTCGACGAGCTTGTGGTGGGGGTGTTGGCATCCCCTGCTGCGGCAGTGGCAGTGGTCACGTCGCCACAGAGGAGGCGGACGCCACGTCGCCACTCGATGATCTTAGTGATCTTCTCAATCACATTAGTCACATTGGGGTTGTTTTCTGATAGCATCAGCTCTGTTATGAATATATGAATTAGAAAGAAATGTTTGACAGCTGCAAAAGGAGGGAAGTCAACAGGAGGTGGTGAGAGGTCAAGAGGCACAACAAGGATAGGATGCCAAAGGCTGGGGGAAAGGACTTGTGTAAGTTATAGGTGACCACATGGTGAAAGAGGGAGCGCCATGGAAAAGTTTCCTTTCATGAAGGGTTAGTTCAGTTGATAGTGTAGAAGGGCTAATACATGACCTTCGATGTTCTAAAGCTGGGAGTGGCTTTTCTATATCAAAGGTTCTTATGTAATGAATAGGTCAATTATTGACGGATAATTATGTCCGCTGCAGTACATGAAGTACATGAGACTTCAAACTCCAATCTGTGCTTTATCGAAGGATGACTGTCTACGTACGACCGGTTAGTTTTGGACACCATGAGGAGGCCAAGTTCATTACCTAGTTGTAACTATGAAAAAATATTTTGAGACGGTATAAGAAGATTGCGGTCACCCATATCTTATGCTCCCGGGGAAGACGATAAGGAGTTGCAAGCGAGAAGTTATACCAGAGTATATTTACTCACACTGTAGTAGTCATCGTAGCTATCATCAGAACAAATGTTAGGGCCATTGCTGCGTTACGACATGCTTAGAATTGATGCACTTTACGTACACAACAGAGTTACAGTAAGACGAACACTCATTTATCCACTCAAAGGAAAAAATGCGTACATCAGCAGTCTCTCGGAGTGCGAAAAGGACACTTGTTTTTTTATTCATGAAGAAGCAAGCTTTAGGAATCACGTTGTTACGTCGTAAGTGACGTACCCACGTACTATGTGAGTCACAAGTAGTTGTGTTTCTCTCTCTCTCTGTCTCTCTTTCTCTGTCTCTCTCTCTCTCTGTCTCTCGAGCAGACTCTGTCTCGAATGACAGAGCGCATCCTTTACCTTTGTACTGCCTGAGCAAGTACGCGTAGTCCTCTAGGGAAGTGTCCATTGTGACTGGTGAGTGGAGACGATCATCCATCGAAAGACAGCAGTTGTTATTTCACGAGATTATTTTTTGTCCCTGCTGTGTCACATACCCAATCCAGGGGTTGCAGTGACTGCAGGGCTGGTGCCGTCGCGTTTGGCAACATGAGACAACACCAAACAGATCTAAAAAAAAGAGGGGGAATAGGGACAAATGCTGACAGAGAGAGGGAGAGAAGAAATTAATGATATATTGTTTTAGAGAGAGATCATGCTTGCTTGGGCTCTTGCCGCCTTAGCAAAGAAGAAGTCAGGAGTTATTGGACAGAAATGCGCTGTTTAAGAAACACTGAACACTAGGCTAGGTCATTTTTTTAAATCTCTTGTTGCGTCCTGGATTTGTTGCGAGAATCTACTTGAAGACCTTTTAGTCAAATGGAATGAAAAGATAATGACGTTTTGGGTCCCCAAATCTTTTCTCTGCGCTTTCTGCGTACATAATTCAGACAGATCTTCACAGAACGTTTCTCTAGCATCCAAAGTTCTTTAAAAATAGGATACAGAAGTGGAAAAAAGTAAGCGTGTGTCTCAGTCATATTGTCTCTCATAATAGGGAACCTACGTTCCGAAGCTACCATATGGCAGACAACTGTCCAAACCACTCCATCACCTAGTTGTAAAGATTCATGCGCATAATACACCTTTAACGGCCATTTGCTCTGTGGGATCTCCCATGCTATTATTGCACCGTGTGGTAGCCCTCGTAATGACCTATGTACTAAGTGCTACCTCCATTCACGAAAATACTTGAGCTAAGAGTTTGCCGTTTTCTCTCTAATGCGCAACGGATGATGCAATAATGCATGGCTGGCTGGCTGTACTCTCCTTACTTTTACCCTAGGTTTGCACAATGTATGCATATTGAGCATCTACGTGAGTGCACAGTTCAAAAGATGTGTGCGATCGAGTTGCTGCCAAGCAGAAATGTGGAGGCTTCTCTCTCTCTGCTGAAGCTTTCCATCCGGGTGTTCTGTACGAGCATAAGATCCACTTGTATGTCACATCATGCAGCGTGCGCTTCCCATGAACCAGTCAGCGGTGGCATTTATCTTGGTGAGAGAATAACAGTTCAAGCCAAGGGCTACCACGAGGGTTCTATCAGCCACTTGTAAAAGCCGATTCTTAATAAGTCACAAGATTTTTTATTTTTATCTTGTCGCTGTTTTCATAGAAGAATGCGTGCTACCATCCAAAAAAGATGCAAAGCCTCCAGGTTATAATGCCTAAGCAGGCACAAGGAGGAAAAAAGTCTTGACAGAAGAAAGAAATGCTTCCTTGTTCTAAGGAGACATCTTTTCTTTTGCTAGTGGAGGACGTATAATGTGAGCTTTGATGTCTAAAGTGACTGTTTTGCTACATAGATTCTCCGGTATGCTTGTCCGACGTATGCCTTGAGCGACCCAGCTGTACACACAACGGGGTAGAACGTTGACAAGGAAAAGCCCGAATATCCAGACTGCACCAGCGTGGTAAATGGGGAAGAATCGGAACAAAAACCTCTCCTTGGCTGCTGTCAGCATTTTCGCCAGGTTGAACCTCAGTGTACTTCACCGGCGCAAGAGTCGTTACACATCGTTTTCCACCAACTTAACTAGCAAGTTTCCTCATCTGACAAGAAAATGGCATTAATGACTTTTCACACCAAGAAAGTTCCCCCCCCCAACTGTTTTGCAGTAAGTTCCCAAATTAGCCCCCCATCCCCAAAGCTTCCTCCTGAGCTTGGTGCTCTGTTCCAGGTGCGTCACAGATTTTTAATGAATCCCTCCTTCGTCACTGTTCTCTCTCCCCTTCGTTACTTTGTTCCCGCTGGTCTGATGACCATCCCTACAAGGCAATGGTGTCAGTCTTAATTTTCCAAGTTTTCTTCTCCTCCCGAGAATTACCGAGTCCACTGCTCTCGTCCAATATGAGCGTACGTACAGAAATGCTGGTGTGCAGGGAAGAAGCATTCATAAAAATGGGTGATACAGGGTGTCCCGTCAGTTGTGTCGCTCATCAGTTTGAGTCATTCTCTGATTTGTGTCTCATATTGAGCTCATTCGACTTCATGACTAACGTTACTCTTTTATTTCACGAACTGAAAAGCACTCAGAGAGTGATGTCCCGTGAGATCCTTTCACATTGAAGCATGCACAGTTCAGGTCCTCACCGCTCATAAGACATGTGGCACAAACTATAGTGTGGGCCAGAAAAATCCAGAAAATTCTTCTACCAAAGTATATATTCGATCGTAATGATTTATCATTGAACGATAGAAATTGTAACTCTTTTGAGCTCCAAGTACAGTCCTGCCACTACTTATTTATCAAATAAGAGCTGAAAAGTGACGCAATTCGCAGGACACCCTGTAGTGCCAAAAAAGGGTGGGCGAAAATTTAATTGGTCGTTTTCTCTTTTGTTGAGACTGGCCTCGCCAGGCATATCCTGATCAGTAATGAAGGTATTAAAGAGCCCACTCTGGGGGGTGGGGGGGTGGCCTCCTTTTTTGGAGGGGGTTGCAGACGAAAGAGATCCTACACAGTTGCCTGTGAAGGCTAACTGAGGAATGAAGAGTTACTTTGTGGGTCTGATGCATAAGAAGCCGCCTCCCTCCAGAATGCTACTCGTCTTGAACGGGTTTCGCAAGAAACGTGACCACTTTGAAAAGGATGAATACATGCAAGAAAAAAAAATCTTTATCGACGACGGCTGGACTTTCATAAAGGACCACTCGAAAGACGAACGAATCTCGCCGAACGGGTCATTCATGTGACCCGTTTTGCGCGCACCGGTCACGTGAACGAACTGTTCGGATATGCACACACTTCATTTCCATGGACCGAGGGAGAACAAAGATTCAGAAAAAAAGTGTGTAGTGAGAGGGGGTAAAAGTGTATAAAGGAGCACACTGGATGGGTAACTTACCCTTGAAATCTGAAAGGTAATCCAGGATGACGCTTTTCCAAGTCCTCTGAAATATTTAGCACTTTTGACTGTGTTCTGGTATAAAGCTGAGAGAGACTTTACAAAAGTTTTTGGTCAAATATCGTTTGCATAAGGTCAAGGGCTCTGTTCAGCTTCCCGGTCTGTCTTCCTCTTAGTGTTCTTGCCGGTAAGGGACTGACATCTTTTGAGACAGTTCGTGTGCTTGCTCTTGGGAGGGGACGTAGGGAAGGGCAAGGACGCGGGAGCGATCGGCAAAATGCGCGAAAACGTTGGAGGAGAGCGAGCGAGCGAGCGAGCGAGCGAGCGCACGGGTGAGAGAGCTTCGAACAAGGTGTTCGTACGAGCTGAAACTGCTACTGTGGTACAGTGCATGCAATGCAGCGCACCTTCGCTTTTTTCACGTACCAAGAATGAAGAAGACACTTCAAGAGAGCTTGGCGAAACCGGCATTTCTCAGTATTGGCGCCAACGGATGCGTGGTATGCAGTACGTGGACATTAAAGTTGGTGTTTCTTTCGGCGAAAAAGAAATCTTGGGTGCTACTCAGTCTAGCATGTTTTCTTGAGCGAAAAAAAACCAAAATATGCTTGCAGTATTACTTAAAAATACGCTCATGTGAGCCTCAGCTGGAGGAAGATTTATGACCAGATACGTATCGACTCAGGATGATACATGACCAGTAATAACCACTGCGTCAGATGCATTTTAATGCTGCCTCAGGCAGTATGTTGAGAATGGTTTATAAAAAGAAAAGAGACAGCCGCGGTTCTCTAAAGTACAAGTATACTGTAAATCGGATCCAGGGGTCACGTTGGGACTTCTAAAATTGATCCTTATAAGTAGAGCCTGGATTTTGCTCTAGACTGCTTGTGCCACTGCACCGACCGTAGCGAAAACAGCTCCGTGGATTTCATGAACTTCTTGGTGGTGGCGTAAGCAATCTGGGAAAAGATCACCAAGAGGGAGCGATTCCGCCTCTGATCCTTGTCTCCGTAACAGCTTATACCCTTAATTTGTGTTGTTCCTTCACAAAATCATAAGGATACGTGGTACATTCAGTGACCTTTAGAACTGTCGTACAACAGACGGACAGATGAATGGTAGCAGTTCTAGTAGATAGGATTGCATTTTGGTAGGTCTTCTCATGAGCGCATGCCTATGTACACACTGGCGTCTACTGGCATATTGTAGGCTTTGGTTTCAAGTTGGAAGACTAAGTCCTTGATTTCATAATTTATGTCTGTTTCCGTCAGTGCTTTAGAGATTCACGTACATCTGAATCTTTTTGGTTTCCTACATGAATGAAGCTCCTGTATGCGATTCGTAAACCGTAGAGGTTGCTGACAGTGCGCGACAGCTTTTAAAATTGGCTCTAAAAATTGACTTAGGACCTGCAGCTGGAAGAAACGCCCCGGGAGTTTAGAAATGGCACAATTGCGAAAACTAAGGATCTGGAAGTGATGCAAGGTTTGGAATATGTATTTGAAAAGGTAAGTAAGTATACGAAAGGAAAATTGTTGATGGGTCAATACTCTTCGCCACAGCAGTACTGTTGTATCTGTCAAATCTTCTCCACCTGGACCCAGTTCTTGCTGAGGCACTTGGGTCATCCTGATCCTCCATAATCTGTTTTTTGGCAAGATTCGGAGTTCAAACTTTGCTTCAAGTTGCGTCAATTCATGAGGTGGTTTACAGCTTAGTCAAGTACTAGTAAGGAAGAAATCCAAAAGTAACCTCAATGTTACAATCAATCTTCTCAAGCTCTTTGATTAGTGCCATGGTAACCAAAAAAGGCAACAACATGAAAAGTGCACTGAAAAATGACTAAAAAGATCCAGAAAATCCCAGCTGCAACTTTGATGATCTCTCCAAAGCCATGAACGTGTCCAGGGCCAATGCCTGCTGCATGGTGAAGGCTTTTGGCAAAAAAATCCAAGGCTCACTCGACATTTCCTGATTAGCACGGAAGTCTTGCAAGGAAAATTTTGCTCACTTCTGGACAAAATCACAGTGGCTGCCATCAAGCCCAGATGCAAGCCCTCGCAACATCTGGATGCGGGAAAGGTTGGCCATATATACGAAGTCCCATCCATCATCCGTAACAGTGAGAACTCCATCAAGAAACATATTTCAGCAGCCTGGGACTCAGTTACTGCTGCAGAAATAGTCAAGGCTTTTGCATCTGCCCCCAAACGGTTGGAAAAGAAGCTTATCAGAGAGGGGGCACTATAAATAATGAGAGCACACTTCAGATTGTAATATAAATAATGCCACACCTCTTTCTACCATATTTGGAATCAACTGACATTTTGCAATGTATAATCATTGAATTAGAGGAGATTGGGCTATGGGAGCCGAGATTGATGGCAAAAACCAGTGCATGACTTCTTGCTCGACACGGAACTCCGTTCAAGAAAGTCGGGTCAGCAGCCAAGCTGGCATTACCAAAACATGGCATAAAGCGAGCGAGAAACCGTCAGTCTATCCCCTGGACTGACTTCCGGGAAAGGAGGAACTTCTCAAAGATAGTAAGTACTGTATGTATGTTCTGGGTGAGGCTTCATTGGCTTGAATCTGTGCCTAAAGTGCCTCCTGCTGGCAACACCATGTTTCGCCTCCAAAACGACACGAACAGAAATGCTCATGCACAACTCGTCAGAAGTTTTACTTCCATACATATCACAGTTTCAAGCGCCCATTTAGCCCACTTTTAAGAGCACTGCTTGAAGCTGAATTGGGACCTCTGCAACCGCTCTTTCTACGTTCATGACGAGCATTCGAATTCTTAAAAAAAAACAACTGAAGGTAGAGATTCAAAACTTCACTCGTGTAAACTTTCTGAAGAATGTCACTTAAAAAAGTGTTATCTAAAAATCAGTTTAAAGTGTTAGTGCAACTGCGTCGTGTTGGAGATGTCAACCTCTCACTTTACACTCTCAGCTCCTTTGCAGGAAAAACACAGTGCAACTGGTTCTCCCTCTCGTCTGGCAACCTCATCCATTTTTCACAGTGGTTAGACGAATGCCTTTTTTTGCTTTTTTACCTATTGTCCTGTCCAAGTACTTTTCTCCTCAGAACTCTGCCGCATCTGACGAAATGTTCGATCTCCAGCTAAATTATAGCTTCATTCAACGCACCTACAGTGAAACCATGCGTTGCTGATTCATTTTGAAGCCAAGTCATCCTCGTCCTGAACATATGTACGCAGTGCGTGTGTGCAGACCTCTCCTTTTCGTCCTTCAGCACTGGCTGAAGGCATTTATTTACCACTGTTCACAGAAGAGTGACAGAGTCCACATGACACCGTCTGTGGCGTACTTTGGAGAGTCGGACGAGAGGTCACGTTTTTGGGTAGCACATAGAGCCACCCCCAAAGCATTAAGCGACTTCGTTACATTCATGCATGCAATCCTCATTCATTCTTGGATACGTAGACCGCGTTTCCTGCAAGGCGCCTTCTGAACTGTGGTACCACTTATCTTGAGAGAGCCGGTGGTGGCACAGATTTTTCGCTCTCCAGTGTTTGCAAGAGGCCTACTGAGTAAATCTGTCGTTGTTATCGCTCTCCCTCTCCCTCACCCTGGAACAGGTAGTATTTTATGAATGAATGAGTGAGAGCTCCTCAATCTCTCTCTTTGCGCTCTGCGTCATTCTGCTACTACGTGCAGCAGGCAGCAGCGCTGGTGCTGCAAGGACCGTACAGAGAGTGCAGAGAAGGGCACCGGGTACGCCTACAACGACGTAAGGAGCTGCTACTTCCGCCTCCATCCCTGGAGATTCTACTTCTTGCCGCGACTTTGTCATCAGGGAACAGCAACAGTCACAGCCTCACCCTAGAGCAACGGGGAGAATGCACTGTGCACGAGGTACTGTGTACGTACGATGGTAGAATGGAATGAGAGATGTGAGCGTAATGTTACCCCATTACTCCAACTCCACAATGAATATGGTACACAGCCATTTACAGGATTGCCATTTGGTTGTCTTTGACCAGGAAATGACTTTTCCTGAATTCAGTTAAAATGTAGACTTTATGGCATGTACATTTTTTTGACAATATCATAATTTTCAGCCACATACCCATAAGTTGGTTCCTTACAGGTTTTGGATGGATGTCTGAAAATTTTGGAACATGAAAAGTTCGCCAGGACGCCGCATCCAGAAGACCAAATAACGACGACAAAATTAAAAAATGCCATTTACTGCCCTTTTGTTTAAAAGATCCTTCTTGGTAGCCCCCACAGCTCCAGAACCATCTGGGCTACCTTTATAAGGCTGTAGCCGTTATTGGAGTGGTGATGTCAATCTTTTTGGTGCATTTTCCAAAATTGCAAAAAATCAGATTGCCCTGATGTACGTTAATCGGGGAGCAACCTCCGAGCATACGTAGAAGTATCAAACGGTAGGGATCAGCATAATCTTTTTTTTCTCACAAAAACTTGTTGCTGTCTTTTCTTGCGAGTAGTCTTCGAACTTTACCTAACAACTTCTACTACCACCAATACATATATCGCAATTGCCCTAGCTGGCCGGGACCGCCAGCGTGGGACAGCGCGGAGCGTGTGGATAGTCCAGAACCCATGGATAGAGCAGCGCACGGGCGGACATTGCAGAGCATGTGGGCTAACTATTTATTGGACTTTCACCCGGGAGTGCCCGATATCCCTGTTGTCTCCGCGTAAAGAATGGACGGTGTGTGCACGTGGGTGTGCAGCGCTTGGCCAGTCACCAGGGAATATTAGAGTGAAGCACAGGGATATTAGCGCAGAGCGTCTGGGCTAATGGTCTCATATTTTTTGTGTCAGTTCAGTCTTTTAACCTTTCGACGCCGGTTGCCAGTGCTAGTCCGTTATGACATGACAATGTGGAAGCTTGCTCCCAATTAATTAGGCAAAAGAATGTTACGATGAACGTTGCTGCCCGTAAGCTGTTGTTGTGTAAGTTTCAGGGCACCCTTAGTCAGTGAGACCAGAGCGTCAGAGTTAACGAAACCAACTAGTATTTGAGCGGAGTGTTTCTCTCGAAAGAGCCATAGGCGGGGAGAGGGGAAAGCACCAGAACTTCTCTCTTTTCCCTGCATTGAAATTTGATGACGACACACACGGTAGCGCCCAAAAGCTATTGGTGAAAGCGGATTTTGAGCTCATGCACGGACAATTCATTTTCAGTCTTCTTCCGTATGTGTCTTTATCGACTGCAGACTGTTCCTGACCAGTCAGTGAGCAGGAATGACTCGTAGCAATGTAGTAGACAAACGTTGGCTGTCATAACTGTGCATGCACGTACGGACTTACCTATGTCATAGAGCTCAAGGGCTGGCGCAAGAGTTTACAGCGATGGTGCACATATATGTACGTCCGTCCGATGAAGTACATAGTACTTCATCTTCATTCACATGCACAGTATGTTCTGTAGTGTACGACGTACTTCGCGTATGTACTGACGGACAACTTGAAGAAAATCATACCCTTGATACATCCGCATTCTCCCTCACTGGTCTTCTCGATATTTGACTTAGGGAAGAGATCTAAGAGTCAGTAGGGAAGAGATATGGTCATACGTACAGGGTGTGTAGCAATTGGCTACAATACGCCAGGGTCTCTCCATGCATCAGAATGGAGAGTTTTTGTGCATTTGTTCAGGGTAGACTGCAGCACCGTTGGACCGACGACCCAAATTTTGCCATGGGCCCGGCATTTTTACCCCGTTAGGTCAAAAGGGGTGACAAGAACAATCTAAGGGGTCCCCTGTAGTTCGCCAAATACCAAAATGCTGTGTATCGGTAATGGCGGCGTCGAGACAAAAAAAAGGTTGCTACAGAGATTTTTAGGAGTGAAGTGCATACACATCTGACAGGATTGACCTTTCTGCTGGCATTCCACGTTTACTGTTGACAGGTGTTTGCTGTCAAGTTCTCTTCATGTCTTCATTGGTTGCACTGGAGGGAATCAGGTCGACAACAGAGAATGGAGGGGTAAGGGGCAACAGGCCGATCCCTCAGCACGTCAGCAAGATGGGGCCGAGCTTCCCCCTGTCCCCTTTGTCGGACATGTTGAGCAAATACCAGGGTCCTTGTGCTGGAACACGGTCGCTTCCGCTCATTCCAAGTCGCCCTGTGCACTGTACTCTGTGCTGCAGTCACTTCTGTTCTACTGAGACAACATTCATGAATCGATACCTCGTAAAGGACTGACGGATCACTGAAAATGCGAAATATTTGAGCACATTCTAAACTATCAGTGCTTCTGCCGAGCACACAGACTGAATGGACGGATTGTAAATATTGTGGCGACTTTTGCATAAACGTATTATAATGCGAATATTCCAAGATATATGTTAACTTGATACAATTTCTTATTACATGCATTTTTTTAAATTCACGAAGGATATATTCTGCCACTACATGTCCGGAAATCCCGGTACTTTTTGGAAGGAGCGGAAAATATAAGGGACAGAGGGGCATAGTTTTATATTGCCATACTCTGCCTCGTGTTGACTGCCCAGGCCCCTTTTTACTCCGCGTTCCAGTACTACATTTCCCTCTGCCAAATCTGCCTTTGTCCAGACTGACTCCCTATTCATTCATTCTTTCTTCTTCTCAGACTACTCAGAGATCAAATGTGACTCAAAAATTTAGCAAAAACCCTCAAAATTTCTGGGTTACATTGCAGGCATTCAGGGAAGGAACAGAATATTAGCTGAAGGATATATGACACTGGCAAGAACAGAGAAGAGCGACCTGGACAGTCAAATCAAGGCAGAGGTGGCAGAGAGAAGTATTAACTACATACTCATATATCCTTCAGTCATATTTTCCGCTCCTTCCAAAGGTACCATGGTTCAGAACATACAGTCCTAGAATCTTTCCCTTGTGCAGTCAACAGAAATTCCAAAATTTTGTGTTAAAGTAAGCTACAAGAGTATTCTGAAAGCCAACGAACATCCCTAACGGCTCAAAAGGGGGAAGATGGTGCGTCCTGCATAGTCGAATTTCATTTTAGGCGAAGATCCCAAATATTTTCAACCTACTCTTTCACTTACCACAGATAACACCTCCGTATCAACAGCAAATCTTCGGCTCTTTTAAGTACCAGCTGCACGAGTGCGCTTAATAGACGTTGTGGGTTGTGCACTGTAATCATAAATGTGTCACTGGATTCCCTTTATTCAACTCCACCTCCCAATGCGATAGTCATGCCAATAGTCCTAGAATTCCTACTGTTCAACTGTTCTTCTGCATTGCTACGCGTATCGCATGTATGTTCTGCTCTGCTATCTCCCTGGCCACTGCTGTCTTCAGGGTCGTAATTGAAAACATCTAAGCGGGTTTCAAGGAAAAGTGATAACGGCGCTGAACGTCATTCTTTTCTTATCCGAAAGAGTTGGAAATCTTTGTAAGACTATTTTTCGACGCAGTCTCCATTGACCTCCTGCCACTAGTCCAGTCGCTTCACCCACTCCTTCATAACGAAGTCCAAGTTGTGTTTGGAAAGGTCCTCGAGGACAGCCTGAATGGCGCCCAATAACTCATCGTTGGACTCAAATTTTCCCCCTGAAGCAGGTGTTTCCCCTGGGGAAAGAGCCAAAAGTCAAAAGGGAGCAGATCCAGGCTGTGTGGTGTATGCTTCCTGGTCTTGATGTTTTTTTGTGACCGAGAAGGTCGTGGTGAACTTTGAGACATGTGGCTTCGACTTGTTGAGATAAAAGGAAAAAAACAGTTGTTATTGCTCGCCATTTCTGGTCTTTTCTGCACGAGGTGCTTTGGGAATTTCACTTCTTCAGTACATCCTCGTAGTCCTCCAAGTTGGTCATCTGGCGTCTTTTAAGGTAATACTGATAGACGATGTCCTTGGAGTCAGAATAAAAGGTGAGATCTCCTTGTCACTGCCGTTGACTTTGTCCTTTCTCGGTGGATTAGTCCCAACCGCCGCCACTGCTTGGATGATTCCCTGACTCAGGAGTTGAGTTGATGACCCAAGACTCATTCATCGTCACGTCTTCTCAAGGAACTTCTAGTCCTTCCTCACGGTCACTCTGCGATCAGTTGTAGTGAAATCCTTCCTTCACTATCGTCTAATATATAAAGCACGTGGGCAGTATGTACGCCTGTCTGTTTGTCTTAAATATTCATTTTCATCCAAAGTGAAGTAAAGAACTTAAACTGCCAAGGCTTCAAGCTTTTCAACAATGTCAATAGATTTTGCGTAGCTGCGGGATTAAGGAAGTTCCGACGTTCGGAATAGGGGAGTGAATCCTTTTGCACACCTTGGAAAACATGATGGCGAATGTGGGACGTCACCCATTGCACCTGGTATGGGGGCAGTGGCGTTTGGGAGTTTGAGGTATCCCCCCTTCCCTTTTCCGTAAGAAAATTTTGACATTTTGCAACTCAAAATCGTGTAAAAATAATTTCTTGTTCATGCAGCGGAGGGGGTGAGGCGATTACTTATGGAGAAGACTGTAGGAAACTTCCCGGCTGACCAGAGAATTTACTACATCGAGAGTCTACTTATACTGTGTAGGTTGCATTCGGAATATATACTACGCCACGGACATTGGACTGCTTTCCCGCAACGCATGTTGCATCCGGACTAGACAGTGCAACTAACGGGCGTGAGACAACTGAATTCAGAGCTCATCTACCAGGAGTCCTAGAGAGCAAGCTTGCAGTGACGGATTTGAGTGCAAAATGCGTGCAGAATGCGATGTGGTGTTCATCTTGCTTGTACATTGTGTAGGATGCGTACTATTTAGCTCCAATTTTGATGCACGCCTTAAGGGGCCTCTCACAGCAACGCAACAGTTCAATTTCCCGAACAGCATGCAAGTACTGGCTCTTCACTGAACTCCTATGAAGTTTTGCTGACAAAATACTAATCTGTACGATGGCAGTTACTTACAGTAAAATAAAAAAGAACTGCCTTAGGCTGATCAGGTAACTGAAAGGTCGCTCACTTAACGTCACCTTTTTGTTTACGGTCTTATTTACTCTGAGTGGGCTGTGTGTTAGATGGCTTTTTGTTCCTGAACAGGGAAAAATTTCGGAGTCCACTACAGAACTAGGTGACTACATGGAAGGTCAGGTGACTGCCCAGACCAGGGAGCTCAATGTGAGCTCTCAATCTATCTTCTCTCTATATAAAATCGACCGTTTGTTTGTTTGTCCTCTCTGCACGACCCAACTACTTGATGGGTCTGGACCAAATTTGGCATGGAGATGCCCACTTACCCGGGGAAGGATAGGTAGGTCAAACCTGACCTCAGAGGTCACTTGATCTCGCACCTTGAGGTCCAAAAGTGAATTTTGCATTTTCAGACAGAAGGAGGCCCCTAATCAAAAAAGTTCATGAAAGCAAGTTGCTCAGCACCCCCAAAATAGGGTGACCGGATGAGGTCATACCGGACCGACCTCCGAGGTCATACCGGACCTCCGAGGTCATACCGGACCTCCGAGGTCATACCGGACCTCCGAGGTCATACCGGACCTCCGAGGTCATACCGGACCT
>JAAUXU010002180.1_pt1 | contig 36043 bp, 28 predicted proteins | sample 7278151 | NCBI WGS metagenome assembly JAAUXU01 (sample SAMN14350113, study PRJNA611818) | marine sediment metagenome | isolation source: surface marine sediment (1.8m) | place: French Polynesia: Moorea | collected 2018-08 | reverse complement strand
GTCTGTTAACCAGAAGCCCTCCACGCGTTTTTGACCAAATATCAAATCGCCCCCATCCAGACCGCTGGCAGGTTCAAATGAAAGCACCCCATATACCAAGACGGTGGCTCCCGGCGCCATGGCGCTAAAAATCTTTCCGGTCATCTCCCCGCAGACAGCATCAAAACCCATGGTCGATTTTAAGCGAAGGCATTCTTCACGCAGCCGGGCTTCAAAATCTTCCGATTCTGAGTTCAACACGACTTCCGCTCCCAATGACTTCAGCAGATCTTCCTGTTCTTGGCGCCGCACGACATTTATCAACGCTATTCCGGCATCTTTGGCCAGACGCACTACCATTCGTCCCAGCTGGCTGGCAGCCGCAGTTTGGACGATGGCTCGATGACCGCCTTTTTTAGCCGTATCAACCATGGCCCAGGCCGTCAGCGGGTTAATGATTAAGGTTGCGCCCTTTTCAGAAGAAATGCCCTTGCGCAACGGCACGCAAGTTTTGGCATCTGCAATGTAATATTCAGCCCAGGTGCCGTCCGAATCCGCCTGGCCGCCACAGGCCACCCGTTTGCCCTTAAGCCAGTTGCCCATCATTCCACCACCACTGGCCACCACCGTGCCGGCCCCTTCCCAGCCCGGCACGGCCGGCAAGGTTTTTTTGACGCCATAAAGCCCCTGCATAAATATTAGATCAGACGGATTGCAGGGGGCGGCTTCTATGCGGACGAGCACCTGCCCGGAACCCGGCTGCGGGGTCGGCTTTTGCACAACACGCAAGCCCTCAACAGTTTTGGTTATGTCCTCATGATAATTTTCCAGCTCGAGCACCCGCATTTCTGAAGGAATGGAAGCAGCCATGATGACCTTTTCCTTGATTAAATTACGCTGTGTTTTAATAGAATTAAAATTTCTATAGATTTTAGAAACCCACCCGCCACGTGAGGCCACCTGGTTTCCGTTGGTTGGAAGATGGCTCTTGGTCTCCACGATGGCGGGCAGGCAAAATTGAAATATACGCAATGCGTATGCCCTGAATGATACAGCTAATCCTGTCTATACTAAATCTCTTTAAAATCCGCTGCCCGGCATGAAACCCCCAACTCATTGACTTTCTCACAAAACTCTTCCATCATCCGGTTCAGCTCCGGCTGGTGCTCATCCGAGTACAGCAAAAACATGGTCGCCATTTTGCGACTGGCCGATGAATCGGTCTCAAGTACTGGACCATGATCTTCAACCAGCGGTTGCAATTCTTCAACAATCTCAGCCACGTTTTGGTATCTTTGGTTGATATCCCGCGCACAGGCTTTCATGATAAATTTGCTGAGTGTTGCGGGCAAATCAGGCAAGATCGCTGCCGGATCCGGTATGTCTTGTTCCACACGCAAATTCATGGTTTTCCAGGCATCCTCCTCGGCAAACGGACGTTGACCGGTCAGCATTTCATATGCCGTAAGCCCCAGGGCGAAAATATCCGTTCTGGCATCGACTGGCAGACAATCAATTTGCTCGGGGGACATGTAAAAGGGTGTGCCCGTGAAACTGCTTTCGGCGCCGCACGGAGAGGCCAGTCCAAAATCAAGAATTTTAATTTTATCATTTGGCAAAATAAAAAGATTGCCGGGTTTGATATCCTGGTGCACCACGTTTTCCGCATGGGCGTACTGCAAGCCGGCACAGATTTGCAAAAGGTAGTGAACAACCCGCTGGTAAGGCAGTTTCAGCATGCGCTTGAGCAACGTTCTCAATGACATGCCTTCAAGATGCTCCATAATAATAAAAAGCGTTTTGTAGCGCTCCTCGATATCGTAGACGTGTACAATATTTTCGTGATTGAACTTTGCAATGATGCGGGCCTCTTCTCTGAATTTTTTAATGAAATCCGAAGAAGTGGCCATATCATGTTTCATCATTTTGATGGCAACCGGCATGTGCAGCGCCTCATGCACGCCCCGATAAACAATACTGTAACCGCCGCTTCCCAGAATTTCAGTAATCAGGTATTTGCCGATTCTTCGATCAGCGGTTATGGTTCGGGTTTCAAACCATTTCGTCACCAGGTCCGTTAAAAAGCTGCGCAAGTCTGGGTAAACCTCAGATATGGCATCAAACTGTTCTTTGGTCAGGCGCCATAGCTGCATGTCGGTTTCAGCTTCCACATGCGCACTGCGGCGCTCTCCGGTAATCAGTGCCATCTCACCAACGATATCCCCTTCACGCAGCCGCGCCACCGGGATCAGCTCACCATTTTTTTCGACATTGATAACACAGGTGCCTTTTTGGATGATGTAGCAGTCATCACCGGGATCGCCCTGCGTCATAAACCGCTCGCCGGCCTTCACATGCTGAAACGTTATACAGTTAAGTATGGGACAGACCGAATCCCGGGAGATAGATTTCAACAAATCCGTTTTGCGAAAAAATTGATAATCGGAGGCAAGCGGTATTTTTTTGTCAAGGGAATCACCATCGCCAAAGAGCCCGTTCGTATCTTCAGTCGGCTGGATGGTCGCTCCCAATTTGTGCCTCTGATCTTTTTCTTCATCCGGTATAATCCATTTGGATTCACCCACAAACAGATCCCAGGTTTTTTCTGCTTTGTTAAAAGCACTCAAATAAAAGACAGTGGCCGGCTCGATTTTTTGTTCAGCCCGAATACCCACTCCTTCGTCGCTGCGATTGATCAGGTCGACAAATAGCTTTTTGGGGGGCGGAGCCAGTGTGGTCCCGGAAACATAGCCAGCTTCTTCCAAAAAGAGAATCCCGACTTCCGGTGGATCCAGGTCGATTCTTTGACTCCGTCTTCGAGAAGTGTTTTGGTCCATAAGATCTTCCTTTTAAAAGAGGTTATTATCCTTTTTATTTTATATAACCCCTTCTATGGCGCATGCGGCCATGGATGGCAACAATTTTGCGCTTCAGATCGTTATATTTTTTTCATAATTATAAATCCGAGAGATCTGCCGATTTTAAATCGATGCCCAGCTCCCTGGCCTGTTCCCGAAGGCTTTCCATTAATTGTTTGACGGCCGGTTGTTGGTTTTCTTTGTAAACCATAAACAGGCTGGTCATATTCATTTTTTCCGCATCTGATTGCTTGCCGGTGATACCCAGTTCAATGGCCAGACCCTTTAGGTCATCCAGGGCTTCGGTTACAGTCTGATAGCGGTGATCGGGATTCCGCCGACAGGCTTTAAGGATGAATTGCCGAAGCGTTTTAGGGATGTTCGCAACCACATCCGCCGGGTCTGGTATGCCGCAATTCAGATGCAAATCGATGAGCTTCTGGGCATCTGTTTCCGGAAATGGATTTTGGCCGGCAAGCATTTCAAAAGCCGTGATCCCCATGGCGTAAATATCGGTACGCTGATCCATGGGTTCGCTTTGGATCTGTTCCGGTGCCATGTAGGCCATGGTACCAAAGGAGGCCAAATCTTCGGTTCCGATTGGGCATGACAGTCCAAAATCGAGTAATTTGAGCCGATCGTTTTGTTGAATAAAAATGTTAGAAGTGTTGATATCGCGATGGATGATGCCTTTTTGATGGGCATATTGTAGTCCCGAACACAGTTGAATGAGAAAACTGATGGTCAATTTTGGCGGTATGCATTTCAGCCGAGATAGCATGTTGGCCAAAGATTCACCCTCAACCAACTCCTCGATGATAAAGACGGTGTTAAAGCGTTCTTCGATATCATAGACTCTTAAAATGTTGTCGTGTTTTAGACCTGCAATGATTTTGGCTTCGTTTCGAAAACCTGTTATAAAGTCAGGATCCATCGCCAGGTTGTGTCTGAGCATCTTGATAGCCACCGGCATACCCAGGTCCGTGTTTTTGCCTTTGTATACAATGCTGTATGCCCCGCGGCCAATAATATCCATCGCCATATATTTTCCAATGACCCGGTCAGCCGTCGGTCTTTTGGAATCGAACCGGCTGGCGACAAGCTCCGTGAGAAATTCAAGCAACTCCGGATCTTTTTTGGAGATATTGTCAAAAAGGCCCTTATCCAGGGCCCAGAGTTCCATGGCCGTTTCCGCCTCCACGTGGGCGCTCTGAGGCTCTCCGGTCAGAAATGAGCGGATACCGACAATATCACCTCTGCCCAGATGACCCACAGGGTGCAATTGACCTTCCTTTTCAACCACGAGCAAACAGGCGCCCCGCTGTATGATATAAGCCGTTTGCTGAACATCGCCTTGGGTGATAAAACGTTCGCCGGCCTCAATGATTTTACAGGTCACCTTGGAGGCCAGAAATCTTTTTTCATCTTCTGAAAAATAGTTCAGAATTTTGTGTGTTTTAGTTGAAATATCTTCTTCTTCCTGAACCAATCGATAAAAAGGGCACTCCGTACACGAGTCGCGCTTCTCAGCAAAGGTGCCCTGGATTTTTCCGTCGCAACAGGTACCGGCTACTGCCCAGCAGATACGCCCCGCATTTTTACCGGCGTTGATGCCTCCATAAGATGAATCCGTTGCTGCGACGCAGGTGCCCAATTCAGACGCTCTGGCTCCTCCAGGCTCTCTGCCGCATTTCATGAATTCCCAGCAATTGATTTTTTTACCTGCCATCGATCAGATTTACTTGTCAGTAGAAGTTTTATGGTTGCAAAAATAATTCGTCTAGTGTTGTTACAGCAACATTTCCGAATCAACAAACCATGGTAGCTGAAATAAAGAAAGCCCACACCTCCCTCGAGGCATGAGCTTTAAGTCAAATCGCTGCCCTAAATTGTAAAAAGCAGTCCGCTTATGCTTCTGCTTATGTCGCTCCGCTCTCAGCTTCATCCTACAGACCTCCATTCGGATGCGGCGTTACAATACACCCGCTCCCATGCAGAGCTTCGCAAATTGCACTCCCCACAGCGGCGGGCAGAAGCAATAATTATGTATTTAAATTCCGTCGCCCCAAACGGGGCTCAGTGTTTATGCAAAAAGATATCTCCGGCGAAAAGGGCTTTACACACCCCTTGCAAAAACCACCTGTAAATTTGGTTCATAATCTGGTCATCATTTAAAATCTAAGATATGCCACAATGTGGTATCTGTCAACTCGGCATCCTTCCAATTATATATTGTATAATTAATTACTTGTGGATTATTATATAATAAAAAATACAGGTAATTTTTTGGTGTGGTCTGAGCTCCAGAAAAGCTGATTGAGCATTCATTCAACGGTAGACAAATTAAAAAATCATATTGAAAACAGTCTGATCGTTCATACCTTACAGTAAGGTTCGGTTGGCTGTGTTAAATAAGCGCATCGCCTCCCCTTAAACTGTATTGCGTTAGTGAGGTATATTATGTCTGCCGAGCGCGGCATCGTTGAACGTGTGGAACCGGGCTGGGCCTGGGTCAAAACCAAACGCTCCAGCGCCTGTTCCAGTTGCGGCAGCCGCCATCATTGCCTGACTCAGGGCAGTGACCAAATGGTGGTTAAAGCTCAAAATACCGCCCGGGCCAAAAAAGGCGATGAGGTTGAGTTGTATCTGAGCTCAAAGACAAAGCTTAAAGGCACCGCAATCGTTTATCTCATTCCCGTTTTGGGAATTTTTGTCGGCGCCTTTTCAGCCGATCCGCTTTCAGCAGCCATTGGCTTGAATCCATCTGTGGGAATGGCCTTGTTTACATTGGCCGGACTGATTTCGTCAATTTTTCTATTGCGCTACCTGGCCAGCCGCATGGATGCCCAGCAGGACCTGATCCCCTCGGTCAGGCGGGTGGTCTTCAGGGCACGGCCAACGCCCATCAAAAGGATTTAACATATGATCAATCGACGCCAATTTTTATATCTGGCCGGCGCAGGTGCCGCAAATTTACTAAACGTCCATGCACTGCCATTTACAAAAGCCGCAGGTGCCGCATCGGATAGAGCCGCTTTTTCGCCTGATGTAGAGCTGTCCTTGACAGCGTCGCCATCTGAGGTTCAAATTTTTCCGGGTCAGCCCACAACCGTATGGCAATATAGCGGGGAAGTGATCAAAGGCGATCCCAACTGCCTCACCCATCTGAAACAATCTTATTTAGGACCCATCATTCGCGTTCGCCAGCACCAGAAAGTTCGCATTCAATTTCAAAACAGCCTTCCAGCCACCAGTATCATCCACTGGCATGGCCTGCATGTCCCGGCCCGGATGGATGGCCATCCCAAGGATGTCATTGCCGCAGGGCAAACCTTCACGTATGAATTTGAGGTTTTAAATCGCGCCGGCACCTACTGGTACCACCCCCATCCGCACGGCCGTACCGGTCACCAGGTTTACGGCGGCCTGGCAGGGCTATTTTTTGTTTCCGACGATGAGGAAGAAAAGTTAAATTTACCCGCGAATGAATTGGACATTTCCCTGGTTATCCAGGATCGCGCATTTAATCGCGACAACCAACTGGTATATTTGCCGCGGGGAATGCACGACAGCATGACGGGCATGCTGGGCGATCGCATCTGTGTCAACGGTAAGCCTGACTTTGAGCTGGCGGTCAAAACCAGAGCCTATCGATTGCGCATTTTAAACGGCTCCAATTCCCGGATCTACAAACTGGCCTGGAGTAACGGCACGCCTTTGACTGTTATTGCAACCGATGGTGGCCTGCTGGAAAAGCCTATCGAGAAAAAATATGTCATCATAGGTCCGGCTGAGCGCATCGAGCTGTGGGCTGATTTCAGCAACTATCCGGTCGGCACATCACTTGAACTGGTCAGCAAATATTTTGAAGCCGCTATGCAGGGAAGTGCCATGGGACCGCGCAGGGGCATGATGGCCGGTGAGAGTTTGCCCAATGGCGCACCCTTCAGTGTCTTCAAAATCAATGTGACCAAAAAGGAAAGAGAATCCCGCTCGCTACCGCAAAAACTGTCTACCATCGAACGCTATCAGCTGCAAGATGCCGATAACGCCAATAGCCCGAGGCAATTTTCTTTTTTCATGCGCCATATGCATGGACTTATCAACGGACGCACCTTTAACATGCAGGAGGTCGCCGATGATGAAAGGATCCGGCTCAATTCTACCGAGCTGTGGGAATTGGCCAACGATGACCCGCGCATGGGAATGATGATGCCCATGCCCCATCCGGTGCACCTGCACGGCAAGCAGTTTCAAGTCATCGAGCGCAGAGGGACGCATCACAGCGGTTACGTGGATGATGGCTGGAAAGATACGGTTTTGCTGATGCCGGGTGAACGCGCCCGCATTGTGACGAATTTTACCGATTATAAGGGATTATTTTTATACCATTGCCACATTCTAGAGCACGGGGATATGGGGATGATGCGCAATTATCTGATAAGCTAAGTATATTAAAGAAAGGCGACGCTCAGAGCTATTACCTGAATTTTGCACGAAAAATCAGGTATTATTTTTTTAAGTTCTGAATAAAATGCGTTAATTCCCAGATTTGAGTCTCCGTCAATTGGTCTTTAAAAGCCGGCATCGCTCCGCGACCGTTGGCGATCTTCCAGGCAAAATCACCGTCGGTATGGTGGCCGGCACGTGCTGCCAGATCGGCAGGCTTGGGATTTAAGGCCGCGGCTAAGGGACCGTCACCTTGACCGTTTGTTCCGTGACAATGAGCACAGGATTGTTCAAATAACTTTTGGCCCCGTTCGATAGCAGCAGCATCCTCTGGCACTGGATTAGGGCGTTGAGCCGCTTCCTCAGGGGCATTCCATTCGTGAGCCAACAATGCCGCGGGAATCAAAACAATGGTCGCCCACGTCCAGAAACCTTTTATAAAATTCAGTTTCCGACCCATATTATTTCCTTGTTCTATTCATTAACGCGGTTGCACACAATTTGCTTAGCTTCTTCCAGGCTGACCTTGCTCATATTCAGCACCAGATGATACAGAAAAGGATCATCATAATCGGTTTTGCCGAGCTTTTGATAAAGCGTCTTGCGGCGTTTGTCTTCACCTCTGATCAACCGCGTGGCGCGACTTTCTGACAATTCATAATTTTTTTGCATAAAGCGCACCCGGTTTTCAAATTCATCGATCATCAGAATATGGAAGGCTTCCGGATGGTCATCCAGGATATACTGGCTGCCGCGCCCTAAAATGACCACATCGCCTTCATCGGCAATCTGGGCAATGATGAGCACCAAGTAGTCAAGGTATATGGTCTCATCAATATAGCCGCGCTCACCTTTTAAGATTTTGTCCACCAGCGGTCGCGACACCATCCGGGAAACAAACCGCGAAAGCTTGCCGCCGGCTTCATTTTCCACCGTTTCCACCCAGTGGGTGGACACATTGGCCATTTCCGCTACCTTGGCAACGATTTCACTATCGGCAAATTCATATCCCAGCTCGTTGGCGACCATTTTGCCCAACGTTTTACCGCCGGAGCCAAATTGTCGGGAGATGGTGATTACAGCCATCGATCCTCCTATAAAATCGGTTGAGCCGGTTGAGCCCGTTAGCCAGTTAGCCGGTTAGCCCGAAATAAAATAGACCTCTTTTTTTTACGGGCCCAACGGGCTCAACTGGCAAACCGGATAACCGAATAACGCGATCTACCGATTGAAAAAAAATTAATTTAGATCCTATTCTTGCAACAATACTAAACCGTCTAAGCTGATGCTTAGCGTTATTCCTGCGCTTTTTCAGGTGGAACCAGCAGGGTCGGATAAATGGATTCTTCGGCAATCTTGCGGGGTGTGCTGCCGAGAAACTTTTCGACCCAGGCGGCTTTTGCCGAGGAGCCTAAAACAATCATGGTGGCCTGACAGTCCTTGGCCGCCTTTTCGATTTCTTCATCCGGATCGCCGATATAAACATGCTCGCGGGCTTTGATCCCGGCCGCTTCAAGGCTTTCACAGATGTCATCCAGCTTATCGCGCGCTTCTTTACGTGTTTTTTGGATGGCCATGGCGGAGGGGCCTTTCAGGGCTTTTTCATCCGCCACGTGCACAAGGTGGACTTCCTGTACGGTTTCGTTTTATGCTTTTATATACTCAACCGCGCGCAGACTGCCAGGCGACCAGTCGATGGCCAGCAGTGGCCTTTCAAAAGGCTCTTCAACGGATATGGCGGTCTCCGAAAGCTGCTTGTAGACCAGCACCGGCGTATAAGCCCGACGCAACAACTCGGTCACATCCGAACCCGAATACAGGTGTTCAAGAACCCCCTTGTGAGAACGCCCGATAACGATCAGATCGGCATCCTCCTTGCGGGTGGCTTTGATCACCTCGGGCACCATGGTTCCGACCACGATGTAGACACCGACTTCCATCCCCTGCTCAAAAAGATTTTCCGCCCAGTCGATAAACCGGATATTGGCCGCTTCCCGCAAACGGATCTCTTCTTCTTTCTGGTAGCCCTTGCCCCGACGCATGGCTACCCGGTCCCGTTCGATGACATTCACAAACACCACATGCTCAAGCGCACTTTTTCTTAAACTGAGCAGCGACCGTAAGGCATCAAATCCCAACTCTTCAAATTTGGTCACAAAAAGCAGTTTCTTAATTTCCATGCCGTCCATACCTCTTGCTTGGTTTTTCAGAGTAAAACCGGATTTAGCCCAGCACTTTCTTGATCACATCCGCCAGTTCATCGGGCTCAACCGGTTTTTCCAGATAGATCTCCGGCTCCGGAATTTCCGCACCGCCAAATTCGGTCAAAGCCTTTTGCGATCGCATAAACGTCTTTTTGGCAATCCCGGAAAGGATGATGACTTTCACGTCCTTTAAGGCTTTTGATGTTTTCAATTCTCGATACAATCGTACCCCGCTCTGGCGCGGCATTAATACATCGAGGATGACCAGATCCGGTTTTTCGGCTTTGATCTTTTTAAGACCGCTTTCGCCGTCTTCAGCCTCGATCGGCGTATAGCCGTTTTCCTCAAGAACGGTTACACTAAACAGCCGCACATCCGGATCATCGTCTACGACCAGAACTTTTTGACTCATAGTATTGTTCCTCCTTCATCACCGGGTTGAAACCCGGTTTCAGGTTCCAAGGTTCAGGGTTCGGTGGTTCATGGTTAAGGCATAATGTGTCCTAATAAATTTCTCGGCTTATTTTGTTATCGGTTGTTCTAACCTCTAAACTCTTGAACATTGAACCTTTGAACCTGTTAACTGACCCCCTTAAGTTATTGTTACTAACCAATAAGCAGAAAATTGGTCATTAGTCTGTTGAAGACTGCTGATAGGGTATCCGCACAGTAAAGGTCGTGCCTTTGCCGGGCTTGGATTTTACATTAATGCTGCCGTTATGCTCTTCGATCAACTTACGGGTGACCATCAGTCCCAATCCGGTTCCGCGGTGGCCCTTGGTGCTGAAAAAAGACGTAAACAGTTTTTTAACGACCGCTTCATCCATGCCGAGGCCGTTGTCGCTGATCTCGAATTGGATAACGTTATCTTTTTCATGGATTGTTTTCAAGGTAACCTGGAAATTTTTACTGGTGTCTTCATCAAACAGGCAGGCGTCCACCGCATTGGTCATCAAATTCAGTAAGATTTCATGAACGCTGTTGGGGTCCATTAAAACCTCACCTATTGAGTCGTCAAAATTCCTGACCAATTTGACGTTGTTTTCGCTGGCCTTATCCTCAACCAGTGCGCACACATCATCGGCAATCTGGTTAGGCAAACAGGTTTCGAACTCCGGCTCGCGCGCCTTGGAATATGAAAGCAGATCCATCACCAGATTCGATGTGCGCCCGATGTTGCGCTTGATCATATCCCAGCCTTTTTTAAGCTTTTCGGATTCATCTTTTTTGATGCCGATATCCACCAAGTAGCTGCCGCCTTTGAGCCCGTGTAGAATGTTTTTAATCCCGTGCGCCAGCCCTGCAACCGTTTGGCCGACAGCCGCCAGGCGCTCGGAATTGAGCAATTCTTTTTCAAGCCGCTTGATTTCTCTCAAATCCTGGAAAAAAGCCACAGTGCCCACCGGTTTGTCGCCTTCGAGCAAAATAGTGCTTGAGGACCGCACTGGAATCTGTTGGCCATCTTTGCAGATAATCGTCGTTTCTTTCCAGGCCAGGTTTTTGATATTATTTTTACCTTTTAAGGCAGCCTCCAAATCCTCAACCAACTCCCCCGGAAACAAATCGCCGGCCTTCATTTTATTGATGGTTTCAGAAGGGCTGTAACCGAAGATCTCCCTGGCAGTGGGATTGTAAATCACGATATTCAAATCCCTGTCGGTGGCGACAATACCATCGTTTGAGCTGCGAATCAGATTAATCTGGAAATTGGAGCGCCGACGCACCTCCCGGGTGGCCTCATCCACCTTTCTTTCAAGATCGGTGGTGTATTCTTTGAGCTGCTGTTTGAGGTCAAATTTTTCGCGCGCGCGTATCAGCGCAATCGCCAGGGCCTCGTCTCTGACCGGTTTGTTGATAAAGTCAGATGCACCATGCTTGAGGGCCTCGATGGCATTTTCGATGTCGCCGTGGCCGGTAATGATAATCACCTCGGCATCGGGATTACGTTCTTTTACTTTTTTTAAAACTTCAATACCGTCCATACCGGGCATTTTAATATCGGTGATGACAATATCCGGTTTTTCTTCTTCAAAGGCGGCGACACCTTCGGTGCCATTGGCAGCGGTGACCACAGCATAGCCATCGGCTTTCAGGGACATGGACAGAACCCGCAGAATGTCGGGTTCATCGTCGATGAGCAATAATTTATCCATTGCACATTTATCGTTCAGATGCTTGTGGAAATTTTAGGGTAAACGTCGTGCCCTTACCAACCTCACTTTCGATATCAATGGACCCTTTGTAATCCTGGATGATCCCGTAACTGATGCTGACGCCCAAGCCAGTGCCTTTGCCGACTTTTTTGGTGGTATAAAAAGGTTCAAAAATTTTATTTTTTACCTCTTCACTCATCCCGATGCCGGTATCGGTTACCTTAACGCACACCCGGCCGTTTTCAGCAAAGGATTTAATGGTCAGATGTTTTGCTTTATCGCTGATATCCGGCCGATCGTCTTTTTCGTCCATGGCATCAATGGCGTTTGATACCAGGTTGATAAACACCTGCTCCAGGCGGTTGTGCTCGGCCAGAATATTCGGAATATCGACATCCAGATCCAGCGTGACGTCAACATCGTGAACTTTCAATTGATGCCCCAGGACTTTAAATACATCGTTAATCGGATCGTTGATGTTCACCCGGGTGCGAACAGGCTCGGATTGGCGCGCAAAATCCCGCACGTGTTTGATCACTCCGCTGGCGCGCTCAACATTGGCCACAATATCATTGGCCATTGAGCGCATATCGTCATCTTCAATTTTTTGACCGCGATTGAGCATCTTAAGAAAAAAATCGGCACACACCTGGATCACATTCAGGGGCTGGTTGATTTCATGGGCCATACCGGCGGCCATCACACCCAGGGTGGTCATTTTACCGGCCTGAATCAACTGGGTTTCTTTCTCGACCACTTCGGTGATATCGGTTGTGGCGGCCAAAATCACATCCGCCCTGCCGTATTTGGCATAGCTGATATTGATATTGACGAAAAATGGTTTGCCGTCTTTGCGATAATGCCGCTTTTTAGTGAACAACAAGGATTCGTTTTCCGTAAGCTTATTCAGGCCCTCAGCCAGCTCTTCATCGTTTTCGTCCCCCAGCTGCAGAAAGGGAGTTCTCAATAATTCGTCCGGCGAATAACCGTAACTGTCCTGGGCGCGTTGATTCATATCCAGGATTTTAAAAGTGTTGCGGCTGAGAATAAAAATCGGATGCGGATCGCTGTTGAACAGCGTGCGATACTTTTCCTCGGATTTGATGTATTGATCCTGCAAGGTCGCGTTTTCAATAGCAGCCCCAATGCGATTACCGATCAACTCCAACACATTTTTAAGGTCACGGGTAAAGTGACCGGGCTCTTTGCTGCCGATACGAATAACGCCAAAAGCGCCCCGCTCCTTGCTGCTGACGGGAATATAAGCCAGCGACACCAGCTTTTCTTCTTCTAAAAGACAGATCTCATCCGGGCAGTCATCGGGCAGATCCTCGTAAATCATAAATTCATTGGTATCGGCTACCCGTTGAATGACGCTGTTCTCATCGGCTGCCTGTATTTTCTGGTATACCTGTTCGGACAACCCCTCGCAGTATCGCAGATGAAATTTACCGTCATCTTCCATTAAATAAATGCAAAGGCCGTCAGCGGCCAAAAAATCCATGACTTCCTGAACGGACTGGTTGATTCTTTGATCCAGATCCGCGGGGGCATTTAACACCGTATAAATCGAGCACAGCGTCGTCAACTCCCGGGTGTGCTGTTCACGCTCTTCTTCGGCCTTCTTATCTTCGGTCTTGTCCCAGAGGGTTTCAATGGCGCCGACGATGGTTCCATCCGGCCCTTTAATAGGGGCTGCCGTAAACCAGCACCACTTGCCGCTTTCCCCCAGGCGGGGAAAAAATACTTCAGCTTCATAGGCCTCTTCAATCAATGCGGATTTGCGCCATTGTTCGCCGTAGAGTTTTTTGATTTCATCTTCGCCGATTTGGTCTAAAATAACATCGGCCATGGTCGGCCGTTCTTCGCCCCAGAAAGGGGTTGACGGCCGGGTGGTCCCTACCATTGTGGCCGCTTGCACACCCGTCAGATTTTCTAAGGCTTTGTTCCAGTGGGTAACGACATGATCCTTATTGAGCACAAAGGTGGGGATGGTACTGCCTTCGATGATTTGAGACAGGGCTCTTTCACTTTTGATAAATCCTTTTTCAATCTCAACGTAGCGCTCGCCGCGCTCTCGGATTACGCTTGCCAGGCGGTCGGCAAATTGTTCGAACAACCGGTCGATATCCGCAGCATCAAAGTTGTTATGACGCAGCTCTTTTAGCGCGGTTCGCTTTTCGGCTTCCACCTGCAGCGCGCTCCAGACGTTGCGCGCCGTAACGTGATCAATGAGCTCAACACCGGCGGGTTTTTCCTTTTTGATAATGCCTGGCAGCTCCGTATCTGCGGTCAGCTCTAACAGGAGCTGCAAATCCTTTAGCGCATAAAGCTCACGGTAATCAGTTGTCGAATAAATCCCCTTTTCTTTGGCATAACGCCACCCTTTGGCCTGCTGATTGATGTCAGCAACGCCCAGAATGGTCGGGCGGCTATTATCAAATGGCTCGCTGGACAGCAGTTGAAGCAGCTTTTTACAAAAATTGCCGCCACCCACAATGGCGATATTGGATTTGAGCAGTTTGTCTATCACTTAACCTCTCTACATTTTCAAGCTATTACTACCACCACGAAGAGCACGAAGATACACGAAGGCTTTTTAAAATTTATATTTTCTTCGTGCCCTTCGCGTACTTCGTGGTAGAAAAATTCATCTCTTTAGGTTTATGATGCTCACTTTCACACCACAAAGAGCACGAAGATCACAAAGGATAAATTTTGGCTTTTATTGTTTACTTCGTGTCCTTCGTGTGCTTCGTGGTAAAGAATTTATTTCGTCCAGTTAAAAGAACACCAGCGTTACGATCACAAAAGTTGGAACCAAAAATACCAGCGAATATTTAATAATATAGCCAAAAAAGCTCGGCATGGGCGTTCCGGCCTCTTCGGAAATCGAGCGCACCATAAAGTTGGGTGCATTGCCGATATAGCTGCAGGCACCAAAAAAGACCGCCCCGGCCGAAATGGCCGCCAGATAAATCGCATTTTCGGTCATCAACAGCGGCACCGCCTGGGCCTCTGTAGCCCCGGGATAAAATGCACCCAGGGCGCTGTTGAAAAAGGTCAGGTAGGTCGGGGCATTGTCAAGAAAGGCCGACAGGCCACCGGTCACCCAGAAATAATGCACCGGCTCGGTGACACCGTTAACCAAAAATGCCAGCGCGCCTTCAGAGCCGGATTTTAAGATCAGCAGGCAGGGAATCATGGTGATAAAGATGCCGATAAACAAATAGGCCACTTCAATAATCGGAAACCAGGTAAAATCATTATCATCTCGAATCTGCATGGGTGTGGTCACCAGTGATAGAACACCCATAAGTATCAATAGGCCATCTCTGACCCAGTCCTGCACTGCCCGATGAATGCCCAGCGTGTTGACTTCACCCCAATCCACGATGCCGCTCATTAAAACCGCTCCGACAATACCGGCTAAAAATATAAAATTACGTATGCCTTCAAGTTTGAGCGGTTCGTCAACATCTTCGCCTTCGGGCGGGCAAACCGCCTCCTTGCGATAATAATATGTATCTAAAATAAAATAGATCACCAGCAGGATGATGACAACCAGCACCATGTGGGGCAGGATCTTGAAGGTCCAGAAAAAGGATACGCCGTGCAAGAAACCCAAAAACAGCGGCGGATCGCCCAGTGGAGTTAAAGAGCCGCCAACATTGGCCACCAGGAAGATGAAAAATACCACCATAAAGGTGCGGTTTTTGCGATAATTGTTGGCCCGCAGAAAGGGTCGGATCAGCAGCATGGCAGCCCCGGTAGTTCCCATCCAGGAGGCCAGCAGGGTGCCGATGATCAGTATGGTCACATTGACCAGCGGTGTCCCGCGTAGGGTCCCGCGCAGTAAAATGCCGCCGGAAACCGTGTACAACGACCACAGCAAAATGATAAAGGGCACATAATCAGCCAGAATAATATGCAGGATCTCATACAGCGCCGCGCCTTTAAAAATGATCAGAAACGGGACGGCCAGAGTGGCGGCCCAGAATCCGGAAATTTTACCAAAATGATGATGCCAGAAATCCGGTAAAATCAATGGGAACAGTGCAATGGACAGTAAAATACAGGCAAAGGGAATACAGCTCCACAGGGGCAAATATTTACCGATATTTTCATGCCCATGATGAGCGTCAGCCTGTTCATGAGATGCGGATGTACTGTGTGAGCCCTGCGGGGCTGAAGAGCTGTTCGCGTGTTCAGAAGATCCGGCGCTTGCGGGTTCTGAATGTTTGGGTTGCGAGGCGCTGGCTGCGCCAATGGTAAAGAAAAAAACAATTGAAAATAAAAACAGGAGTCGCAAAACAGCCGTCTTATCTCTCAGCATTTTCATCAAGATCTTTCCCCGCTGTCTAAATCGTAATCGTTATATCATCTGAAATAAGATGTCCGGCCCAGCCATCCACCATCTGTCTATAGCTGACAAACAAGGGATTTATCATAGTGCTTGTGGCATCTGATTGCTGGAATCCTATCACTCTCCTAAATGTGTTTTTTGGGACGGAATACCGTAGATGCTTTGCTGATCTGAAGGTGTCACGTTATCAGAGTCTTTGATGTTTTAAAACTATTTTTAAGCAAATGTACCGTTCATCGTGACGCGATATTTGCGTATGTAATCTTCTGGATGGTAAGATAGTTTGGCTTTGCGCAGCCCTTCGTCATTTAAATCCTGTTCCCGATTGACTAACGTATATTGAGCAGCCGAATTGGCCAGAAACAATTGATTGATGGCCTGGTAGATCCCTTTGTACTGGGTATCGCCTTTTTCAAAATGAATTAGCAGCATATCTTGGGTTAACGGCTCGGCGACCGTATAGGCGACCATGGAATCTTCCACCATCAGGGCACCGCCGAACAAACCGGCCAGTTGTTTCCATTCTTTTAGAATTTTGAAAATAGCGCGATTTTCAGAAGAAAGGATATCGGATGACTCGCAATCGCGCCAGGTGCACCAATCGGTTTGCATGGCCATGGCCTGCTCTACCATCTCGGCGCCGAACGGAAGGTAGGTAAAATCGTACTTGCGATTGAATTGATTGACCAGGTTCTTTTTTTTATGATAGCGCTTGCCTTTGAGCTCGATTAAGTCCGCCACCCGATACACATAATCCCAGTTGCCCCTTTCTTCAGCAACTTGGATTTCCTGCGATAGTTGTTCCCGCCATAGATTGACCAGCATTTCCGGTACCCGCGTAAGCGCAGAATTCAAGGGAGGATTGGTGTTCAGGCGACTTTGCCAGTCAACCGCATCCCAGGAGCCGACAGGCGCCCACAGGTATTCTTCAGGTTGGCTTTGCCGGATCCAGACCAGCTCCTCATCCCAAGCCCAGCGCAACTCATATTCTTCCGCCCAGCCCCAGATATTCAAGAAGCTGTAATCCGATGCAATCTGAGGACATTGCGCCAACAGGGTCAGGTAATCTTCCTGGTGGTCAAGAGTGATAGATTCAAAATTTAAGTTCATCAATGGGTTCTAATTTTCCTTGAGGTTTATTCTGATTTTTTGGCTTCTTGTGCCTGTAAGGTTTCAGGTGTCAGGTTTCGGGTGTCAGCGTTTAAAAGTTCCGCCGCAGGCGGTTCACGTTTCAGGTGTCGGGTTTCAAAAAAAATAAGTAATGCAGAATCTGATGATTTTCATCAGCTTTATAATCCTGACACCTGACACCTGACACCTGAACACTGACACCTCAGCCATCGAACTCATTTTCGATGGCTGAGGTGAACTGTTTGCCGGCCTCATATGCCTCCTCAAGATATTCGGGATGTTTCAAAACATCATCCTGGAAATCAAGCTGGCGGTATAAAAGCGATTTCCAAAGTTCCATATCCAGGACATCAAAAAAATATCTAATGGTCAGCAGCATCCCATCAAAAAGCTTTTTGCCCTTGGTGGCACCAACGGAGATAAACAGCCCCTTGCGGGTGTTAACCAGTTGGTCCGCGGGCTTTTTATCAACCCAGTATTTTTTAACCCACAGGGATTGAAAGCGGTCCATCAGGATCTTGGTGTGAGAGCTGACGGTATAAAAAAAGACCGGCGATGCCAGCATCAACCCCTGGGATTCCAGGATTTTATCACGCACCGTCTGAAAATCATCCTTGATGGCACATTCTCCGGCTTGCAGGCATCCGTAAATTTCGACGCAAGGCGACAGTTTAAGATCACGCAGCACAATTTCTTCGACATCTGCGCCGGCATCCCGCGCCCCGGCAACCGCTTTTTTAAGCAATGCGGCGGTATTTCCCTTGCGCCGCGGACTGCCGTAAAGCGCAACTATTTTTGGTTTTTCCATTGCCTCCTCAAATTCAGCATCGATTCAACACATACAAGGATCTCTTACCTTGGCGAGTTAGCCGATTGGCCGGTTTACCGTTAGCCGGTTATAAATCGGTGAATTCAATTTTAACGGGCTCAACCAAATTTTATATTTCTAAAATGAGCCCAATCGGACAATGATCGGAACCGAAAATTTCATTGTCAATAAAAGCCTCTTTGATCCAGCCTTTTTTGATAATATCGTCGGTTACAAAAAAATAATCAATGCGCCAGCCGATGTTGCGATCTCTGGCTTTAAATCGATACGTCCACCACGAGTATTTTACGGTGTCCGGGTAAAGATGTCTGAAAGTGTCGACATAGCCGTTTTGGACAATACGGTCCAGCCAATCCCGCTCTATTCTTAAAAAGCCGGAAGTCTTTTCATTGGACTTGGGATTTTTCAAATCGATTTCGTTGTGGGCCGTATTGTAGTCACCGGTAATAATCAGGCTGCGGCCTTGTTTTTTGTACGAATTGGTATATTCAAAAAACTTTTCGTAAAAATCAAGCTTATACTGCAGCCTTTCATCGCTCATCTGACCGTTGGGAAAGTACACATTAAAAAAGATGAAATCGCCAACATCCAATTCGACAATGCGACCTTCCTGATCAAATTCAGCAATCCCCAGCTCAGTATTAACACGTTTGGGCTGAATGCGCGAATAAGTGCCGACGCCGCTGTAGCCTTTTTTTACAGTTGCATGTGACCAGCAGGATTCATAGCCAGCAATGTTGATCATCTCATCGGTCAGCTGGTTTCCCTGGATTTTGGTCTCCTGAATGGCGAATATATCCGCATCTATCTGCTGAAACAATGCGAAAAAATCTTTTTTAATAACGGCGCGCAGCCCGTTGACATTCCAGGAAATGAGCTTGATCCGCTTCTTCTTTTTCGCCATCTCTATAATCCTTTAGCCATCACGATTGAAAAGCATCACATGAATCTTAAATTCAGAGTAGGCCGGAAATGCTTTTTTTTTGAAAAGCGATATCCTTATCAAACACCGAGACGTTCAGAAATGCCCCAATACTTGGGCTTAATGGTACTCCGTTATCAATCTTGCTCAATAAAGGTTTAAGCCCAAATATAGGGGCATCTGGTATAAGGTAATTGATATCGCTTTGAGAAAAATGGCATTTCCGGTGATTATCATTCACCCAGCAATCCGTTCACTTTCTGCAGGATGTCACTATTTCCGATCCTGCCCAGAGCCTCCTTAATGGACCGCAGGCATTCGCGGATGATGGCGGTTTTGGGCCGCGATGAGCTTAGCTGGGCATCGATGGTTTTTAAATCGGCCATCATTTCCGACAATCCGTCATAATCAAGTCCCAGGTTGCCGGTTTGACTTTTAAGTGTATCGGTTAGCTGTTCAACCGCCTGGCAACTGGGCGCATCCATAATCGGCTGATCGCTCAGCTTGCTGGAGGTATCGCCTGTTGGCAGTGAACCTCCCATCAAACCTTTAACTTCAGCAGCTCCTTCGGCACTGATGCCAATGCCGCCGGACAAGGTCCGTATTTCCGCCAACTGCAGTCCAATTAGGGTTTCCGCCACCCGGCCACTGGTTTCATGGTCCATGCCCAAACCATCGCCGACATCATACATGGATACCTGCGCAGCTGTATCGCCGTTGGTTTGCTCAAACAGCTGAATCAAATATTGCTGACCGTTTTCATCCAGTTCACTCATCGCCATTGGTAACCTTTCATTGAATTTAAATGTTCACCACCCGCGATGCCCGGATTGATATTTTAAGCTGACCGCAGAGACGCAGAGTTCGCAGAGATATTTTTTTTCTTTTGCCGTTGAGAGGACGGCAAAAGAAAACCACTCAGCCGCTTCGCGGCAAATTTCTTACCTTAAAATTATCCATAGGTGATATTGATAACGATACGTTTTTTACGGTATAAAAAATTATGACCGCGCCCGGAGGGCTTGGGTTTATTTCTTTTCGGCCTCTCACCGAAAAGAAATAAGAAAAATACCCTCTGCGAACTCTGCGTCTCTGTGGTGAAAAAGTAAAATCATCAAATCCTTATCCAGCCACAACTGCTTGAATAGCCGACTTGATGTCCGGATATTCAAACTTAAACCCGTGGTTCAAGAGTTTATCCGGAATCGTGCGCTGGCTGTCCAGCAGCACATTGCCGAATTCGCCAAGTACGGTGCGGATTATAAATGCCGGAGCCGGCATAAAGGCCGGTCGGCCCAGAACCTCACCCAGCGTTTTGGCCAGCTCGCGGTTGGTTATGGGATTGGGGGCACAAAAGTTAAGCGGTCCGTTGACTCCGGGCTGTTCGGCGATAAACACGATTGCTGCCATCAAATCCGTTAAATGCATCCAGGGAAACCATTGTGCGCCACTGCCGATGGGTCCGCCCACAAAAGATTTAAATGCCGGGATCATTTTAGAAAGTGCGCCGCCGCCTTTTCCCAAAATCACACCAAATCGCATCAACGCCACCCTGACGCCCTTTTCCGTCGCCCGCAAAGCTTCGGCCTCCCAGTCGATGGATACCGACGCTAAAAAATCATTCCCGGGTGTTTCGTCTTCTTTTAAGGTGTCATCACCACGGTTGCCGTAATATCCCGCCCCGGAGGCACTGCAAAGGACCACTTCTTTATCAGACGGCAGGGCATCGACCACATTGCGGGTGGTCAGAATGCGGCTGTCATAAATCTGTTTTTTATAGCTTTCACTCCAGCGTTTAAAAATGGATTTTCCGGCCAGATTCACCACTAGATCGACATCACTTACCGCTTTTTGCCAGTCACCCGGCTGGGTGGTGTCTGCTGAAATATAGTGATACCTGTCGGCGGTTATCCGATTTTGATCTGCTGCGCGTCCAATTGCCACAACGGAGTGGTCTTTATCAAGGAGATAATCAGAAAGGTTGGCGCCTACGAATCCCAGGCCACCCGTGATCAGTATCTTCATGGGTCACCTCCTGTGAGAGAGTCAATATTTACCTGTAATCAAACACAAAAATAAAAGCGGGCTGTTGGGCCCGCTAGTGAATATCTATAGAATTTTCCAGGATGCTCAAGAACGGTTTGCATCAGGCTTTGGAACTGTTTGAACAATAAGGACACAGACCGAAAAATTCTAGTCGATGCCCGAGTATTTCATATTCGGTGGGTGTCATGTCTGCCAGATCAATATCAAAATCTTGCGGCATGGGCACGTCAGCAATACGGTCGCAGCGGATACAGCGAATATGGAAATGCTCGGAAGGATTGCCGTCAAAACGTTTTAATAGTCCGGGTTCAAGCTTTCTGATTTCACCGGATTCAGACAGGACTTCCAGGTTGCGATAAACTGTGCCCAGGCTAATGCGCGGCAACCGTTTCCGAACCATTTCATAAACCTCATCCGCACTCGGATGGGTATTGACTTTGCGAAGCTCTTCTAATATGACCTGGCGCTGACGCGTCATCCGCTGGTTGGGATGTTTTTGCAAACTGTTTTGGCCTCCTGCAGTAAATTACCCTCTATCTTCGAGAGGTTCCAATTCACAGACATCCGGTCCGCAATAATCGCCGATATATTCTGATTCCGGGCGGTACAACATGGGTTTGGGTGCGGCACCGGCAAAATATTCTTCGATGACATGAGCCGTCCAGCCGGATACTCTTGATATCGCAAATACCGGTGTGAACAGGTCAATTGGAATTCCCATGGCATAATAAAGCGAAGCGCTATAAAAATCAACATTTACGTAAATATCTTTGTTTTTGCGCTTGCGAAATTCGGTTTTTCCTGTATTTTCTAACATTTGAGACATCTCAATCCATTTGGTCTCCCCGATGCGCTCCCCCATCCGTTTGGACATGGCAGATATGATATGGGCCCGGGGATCATCAGTGTCATAGACGGCATGCCCCAGTCCGAATATTACTTTGCCGGCGTCAAATTGTGCATTCACATAAGCTTCAACCTTGTCCGGAGAACCGATTTTTTTTAACATTTCCATAACCCGCATATTGGCGCCCCCATGAAGCTCTCCGGATAACGACCCAACCGCAGCGCCGACCGAGGCATACATGTGCGCCCGGGTGGAAGCAACCTCGCGGGCCGCAAAGGTAGACGCGTTAAAAGAGTGCTCAGCGTGCAGCACCAGGCAGACATCCATAAAACGGCCCACTTCTTCATCCGGCTCCTCGCCTTTGAGCATATAAAGAAAATTGGCGGCATGACCCAGCTTGGGAGACGGTTTTATGGGTTCCTTATCGTTGCGAATTCGATCCCAGGCAGCCAGCAGGGTCGGAAATTTGGCGATCAGCCGAATGGCCATCCGCACAGCTGCTTCCTGTGTTTGATCGGTGATATCCGGATCATGATGGGCCAACAGGGAAACACCGGCCTGCAAAATATCCATCACCAGCGCGTTTTTCGGCCGTGTTTTTAGCGCATCAATTACTTCCGGCGGTATGTCTCTTTCTGCTGCCAGCTGCTCCTTAAACGCCTTTAATTCAGATGCATTGGGCAGTTTTTCAAAAAGCAATAGAAAGGCCGTTTCTTCAAAAGAGACATTATTGGCCAGATCCTGAATCAGATAGCCACGGTAAATTAATTTTCCGGCAGCGCCCTGGACGTCGCTGATGCGCGTATCGGCAATGACGACGCCTCGCAATCCCGTATTTAACATTGGTTTGCATTCATCTTCCATACATCACCTCTTCTTTTTCTTCCCCACAAAGGAATTGATCTAAAATCATTCGTTTATCTTTTAAAATGGATTTTGTAATCCAAATTGTCAAGAGGGAAATAGAATAAAATGAGCGGATTGGGGCTGATTCAGTGAAAGGCCTTGGTTTGGTTCGACGCGACCTGTCCGCCAACAAAAAGCCCCTGACCGGTTGAGGTTCACCGGACAGGGGCTGAAAGCTTAGCCAATATGCATCATCAGTATGGCATTTTTTCCGGCGGGCGGCGTTCGGGTACATATTCATGCGCTATTTTGCCGTCGTTCCAGTCCTGGGAAACGTAAAGGTTGCAGTAACAACTGCCGAACTCTTCGATATCCGGCACGCTGTAAACACAGGGGCAAAAAATATCGCGGTCCAATTCCTTGTCGCCCGAAAGCAAGCGGCAGGGACATCCCATGTAGCCGTAATTTTCCTTGTTGGCGATCAATGCTTCGAGCAACTCAAAGGTCCGCTCCTTGTCCTTGTTAAAAAAATAGCCTTTGGCTTCCTGTACTTTTTTCATTCGATCATAAAGTTCCTGTGGTGTCATCACATTCCCAGAGCCTCCTTAATTTCTTTTTCTTTGTAACCCACAACAACGGTTTCGCCGATGATGATGGTCGGAAACGAGCAGCGTGGATTAAATTTTTTAACATCCTCGATAATGGCCTTGCGCTCATCACCCTCAAGCTTATCCACATCGACAAATTCATATTTTATGGTGCATTCGCCCAGAAACTTTTTAGTGGCTTTGCAGTGGCTGCAGGTGCTCAAGGAATACATTTTAACTTTCGGCTGCGACATGAGAACATCCTTTCGTGATGTTGGATATGATGATCATCGGTTTTCAGAATTAGGCGCAATCAACAATTCGCTTGAAAATTCCGACCTGCCACACGTCGAAATTCAAAGAGTCTTGCAAAGTAGTACAAAATTATATTTATTTCAATTAGAAAATAAAAATACCTAATGGTTTACAATAATTGGGAGATATGGTGGGTTTATCCCAGAACCCATCTTCAATTGCTGCCAAACGTTAAATCAAATTCCATACCAAAACCACATAAACTGCCATAAGTTTAAAACTGATATAATTACAATCACTTAAAATATTTTCAAATATATCCTCATTTCTGGGCTTCCAAAATTGAGACGATTTGAGACACTTGAACGTTAACTATGGCGGTTGATGAACACAAAGCACCAACGGTTCCATCAATTGAATTGATAGAGTTGGACCTCCTATCGGTGCAAACGGTTGATTTACGGTCGGCTATGCTAGCCCAAAACGGCATCATCGTTTAAAAAGAGATGCGAATTTATAAATTTCAAAATAGCGTATGTCGTCTTTCGTCTCAGGCAAGATTTGAGACATACCTGTATCATAAGACAAAATTAGCAGTTATACGGAATCTGGTATCCGGTCGACCAGATACATAGAAAAAGCATCTAAAGAATAATATTATGCGATTCCAGCACCTTGCGCCACCCTACAGATTGTTTAAAAATGCTGTTGTTACATAAATCCTATTGGCATAAAATTTGCCAATAAACAGTTGATAAATCGGTTAAATTTTGCTTCTCTAAGGGCCTTGACAAAACCAAAGTTTTAGCTTATTGAGAATCATTACTATTTAATCACACCTTAATACAGTGTCCACATAAACTTTCAACTTCTTCATTTGATGAAACTCAACCCAATTTTATTTTAATCCATCGTTTCAGAAGGGAGGATTTATATGCCAGACGAAAAAAAAGTGATTCCTAAAAAGAAACAGCTCGAGCCCAGAGAGCTCACCACCTGTGAAGCTACCGCTCAGATGCTCGCCAAGGCTCGCAATGACGGTGTCGAGCTCGCCTTTGATCGGGCGCAAAACATGAAAGCCTGTCCCATCGGGGCAGATTCAGCCTGCTGCAAGCATTGCTTTATGGGCCCCTGCCGGCTGAATGCCAAAGATCCATACGCAAAGGTGGGCGTGTGCGGTGCCACCATCGATACCATCATGTCGCGAAACTTTGCGCGTGCCGTTGCTGCCGGTTGTGCCGCCCACACCGACCACGGTATGGCCATGCTGGATTTATTCCGCGAGGTGCTGGAAGGCCACATCAAGGACTATGAGATCAAAAATGTCCAGAAATTGTATTACGTGGCTCAGGAAATGGGCATCGAAACCGAAGACCGCGAGGTCAAAGATATCGCTATGGATCTGTATAAGGAGCTGGAGCGGACCTATACCCAGGTCGATGGCGAGCTTCCGTTTGCCAAACGGGTTCCGGAAAAAACCCTGGAAACCTGGCGCAAGGAAGGTATTGTGCCCCGCGGTGCCATGCGTGAAATCATGGAGCTTATGCATCGATCTGCCATCGGCGTCGATCAGCATTACGCCAACATCACCAAGCAATGCAGCCGCACGGCCTTGGCCGACGGCTGGGGCGGTTCCATGGTGGCCACCGAGATCGCAGACATTTTATTCGGCACGCCGTCGCCGATTGCCATTGAGACCAACATGGGCGTCCTGAAAGAAGACCAGGTCAACATCATCGTTCACGGCCATGAGCCCAATCTGTTTGAATCCATGGTCGCATCGGTGGCCGAACCGACCCTGATACAGGCCGCCAAAGACGCCGGCGCCAAAGGCCTCAACCTGGTCGGGATGTGCTGCTCGGGTCTGGAAATGTTTTCACGCCACGGCACACCGCATGCCGGCAACTTCATGTCCACTGAGACCGTCCTGGTAACCGGTGCGGTGGATGCCATGGTGGTCGATGTGCAGTGTATCAAACAGGCACTGGCCCAGGTGGCGGAATGCTATAAGACCCAGTTGATCACCACCAATCCGCGCGCACGGATTGAAGGCGGCAAGCATATCGAATTTCACGAAGACAAACCCAAAGAATGCACCGATGAAATTGTCCTCCAGGCCATCGGGCGTTTTAAGAACCGGGGTGTGGAAGTGGAAATCCCCAACATCGTCAATACCGGTGTGCATGGCTTTTCCCATGAGTACATCAACTACATGCTGGGCGGAACCTTCCGCGCTTCCTACACGCCGCTGAATGACAACATCATCAACGGCCGCATCCGTGGAGTTGCCGGCGTGGTGGGATGCAACAACCCCCGCATGAAGCAGGATTATGTCCATGTCAATCTGGTCAAAGAGCTGATCAAAAACGACGTACTGGTCGTTCAAACCGGATGTTCGCAGATTGCGCTGGCCAAAGCCGGGCTGACAACGCCTGAAGCGGCCCATCTGGCCGGTCCCGGCCTCAAGGAAGTCTGTGAAACGGTGGGTATGCCGCCGGTGCTGGGGTTAGGCGCATGTGTGGACAACAGCCGCATTCTGATCGCCTGTGCCGAAATGGTCAAAACCGGTGGTTTGGGCGACAGCATCGCCGATCTGCCGGTGGCCGGATGCGCACCCGAGTACATGAGTGAAAAGGCCATCACCATCGGCCAGTACTTTGTGGCCTCCGGTGTGTTTACGGTCTTCGGGGTAACCTTCCCGATTGTCGAAGGTACCAAATTCCACAAGCACCTGTTTGAAGAGCTCGAAGAGCTGGGCATGGGCAAGTGGGGTTTTGCCACCGACCCGTTTGAAATTGCCAAAATGATGATCGCCCATATCGACAAGAAACGCAAAGCGCTGGGCATCGACAAGGCCCGCGAGCGCGTCCTGATGGATATGGCCGATCGCCGCGATATGGATGCAGCTTAAACCCACAAGCTGCTGTCTATAATAAAAAATGGGGCCCCAACCCGGGCCCCATTTTTATTCTGGATAACTTTGTACGCGCCATCAAATACGATTAACGTTTATTGAGATTGGGTATTCATAACCGAAATCCACAATCCAGCCAAAGTATGGATTGTGACCTCCAACATACATTCTTGGAAAGAAACTCAACCAGGGGATTTTTAGATTTGTGATACAAAATGGATATCGCAAGTTTTTCGGAGGTTCAAAACTTTGGATATGTTGGAGTAATCGCAGCTATCATTAAAGACATAGAATCAATATATCTAACTTTTATTTTCCTATATATTTGGCGAGCTCCTTACTCCACTCAGGACTTTCGCTGACAGACAGCAAAACTTGATTAATCTTTTCCAAGAGTGAATTTCCGTCGCGAAAAGCCAGTCCGTAGCTCTTGCCTGCGAATGCGAAAGGTAGAACTGAGAGCGACTTATATTTTCCTTCCGCTTGGGCGTCTCTGATATAGTATTTCAAGACAGCATCTTCGCCGACTACCGCATCTACATGGCCTGAATCAAGTGCCTCGACCAAATCTTCCCCATCCATGAAAATGCGCACCTTGATTCCTTGTTCCATTAGATACTCGAAAGCTGGTGAAGCTCTCACTGCACCTACTTTGATTTTAGCCAGGTCCTGAGGTCCTTTAATCTCTGAATGCATTTGGTCGAGGGTGAAGGCACTGGCAAGCAGGGCGGTAATGCTGGCAATCATCACTGTGCTACCTACCGCCAGCAGCGCTGCAATCGTCCGCCCACTTAGCGTCCTGAATTCATAATAGCGGATGGGGCCTGAAGTAACGAACAGCAGCCCAGTAATGAATGCTTCTACAATCTTGCCTCTTTGGTTTTTCATTGAATAGAGCTTTTCATTGATGCGATGCTCCAACATAAAAAGAGTGCCACCGATTAAAATGGCCACACCAAAAATAATTCCTACGGCAATAAGCAGCTTCTTATTTAGTAATACATTCTTTATAGATTGCATAATACCATGCTGCTTTACAGCAATGGAAAGATGCGTATTAAAAAAGGAATGGGAAAAATCAATAATTTGTTCGCTGTCCTGCGTAATAGAGAGACACGAAACAGCAACATCCGCCTTGCCTTGGGCGACTGATTCTATCAGCTCTTCACGATCGAATTCCTCAATGTTGTACTGGAGCCCCAATTCTTCGGCTATTTTATCCCAGAGGAAAATGCTTATCCCTGAATAAGCGTTACTATCTTTAATGACGAAGGGTGGGCAAAGGCGCACTGCAACTCTTACTGGGCCCTCTGCCGATTGACCATAGAGTGTATAAGGTAAAGCCAACCAAAGCGTAAAAAAGAGAGGCGTATAAAATAAGACTATAGACCTGAATTTGGAGCACCACATGTAAATCACCTCAATATAAAATTCAAATCAGCCGATTACAGATTGAGAATATCACCAAAGTGGCGAACTTGTGATATCAATTCTATTTTTAAAATATCACTCCAATCGTCATTCTTGGGGCGATAATAAGCTATTCAGACAAATATCCCTTTCCATAATAAGGATAAATATTCAAATATGCTATCTTCTTGTATATTCCAGTACGATGGATATATGCTGGCAGACTATTGTCAATAATATATTCTTTCCCGTTTTTATCTGTATATGCACAAGCAACATGGTTTGGGCTGGTTGAGTTACCATGATAAACGGTGATCGCGTGTGCCTGATATCCAGCTTTTTTCAAACAATAGACACTAAATGCTGTATATAACCAGCATCCTCCTTGCTTTTTGCTGAAAATAATATGTGGGTTCTTATAATCCTCTATCGATCTTAACCTAATCCGTTTATAGGTAAAGTTTCTACTTATGTAGTAATCCAACAAGTCAGGGCTGTTTAATCGTTCCGTGACGTCACTAAAATTAGTCCATCGATCAGTACCGTCATACTCAAACCCTGATTTGTACCATGCCTCATTTAGCAATTCGCCAAGACTATAATGTGAAATATCAATTTGCTTTAACTTGTCATTTAACGCCAGCCAATAGAGGGCTTGCAGTGGTGAGCAAAATTTTCGTACATTTGGACGCCCCACATCATACATGCTTTCAAAAGCTGAATCGAAATCCTTTCTATTTTGGTCGTAGAACACACAAATTCGTTCCAATGCGAGTGCGTCTTTTTCAGAAATGCCATCTTGAATTTCGGGAATTTTACAAAATTCTTGTGCCAATAATGGATTGTGTTTTGCTAAATTATTAAACGTTGTTGGATATGATCCAGAATACGGTGTGTTAGGTTTAGTAGATGACGTGCATCCCCCAGCTAATATGAATAATAAAACAATCAATATACTAATATGATGGTATCGGACACTCATAGTAAGGGATTCACCTAAAAAAAAATAAAAGCTTAGCGTAGGTTCTCAACTTTGGATATATTGAGAATACATGAACTTTGCCGATTTTACAGATACATATCGAATATAGCAAGGTTTTTAGGGGGTTAGAATTTACAGATTTGTAGGAACAAATTGTAACATTTTATTAAATTGCAGGCTTTCAAAAGGTTGATTACCATCATCTATTTTGCGGCTTTTCTCCGATTTCGTTCTTTAATGATAATTTCTAGCTCTTTACTCATTTGACCTGCAATTGCTGTATTTTCTTCTGCCCGTCTGGCCAAATAGGGTAATGTTGATTCAACCGGACCGTAAGGAAGGTACTTACTGACATTATATCCGGCATTTGCAAGGTTGAAGCTAATATTATCGCTCATACCATACAGCTGCGAAAAATAAATGTGAGGGTGGTTGTTAGCCAGTTGCTTTTCTGCCATGAGCTTTAGCAGCAATCTGCAGCTGGCTTCATTGTGGGTGCCCACACAAATTTCTACCTCGTCAATATTATCAATAAAGATTTCCACGGCTTTATCGTATTCTCTGTCTGTATCCTTCTTGGTAGCGTTGATGGGGGATCTATATCCATAACGCTTGGCGCGTTCTCGCTCTTTTTCAATGTAGGCACCGCGAACAATTTTTATGCCGAGCTTATATCCTCCGGTCCGGGCCCGTCTGATTAACTCGAGGAAATAGTCATTGCGGTCCCATCGATAAAGCTGAAGGGTGGTAAAGACGATTGCTTTGTTCTTGTTGTACCTGGACATCATCTCCTCGGTGAGGTCGTCTACGGCTTGCTGTATCCAGCTCTCCTCTGCATCGATATAAATCGGTTTGTCCGCGTTAAAAGACGCTTCACAAATAGTCTCAAACCTATTTCTTACCTTGTCCCACTCGCTTTGGTCTTCCATCGTCAGCGCCTCGTTAGCAGAAACTTTTTGATATAATTCGAAAGGACCAATGGCCGACATTTTCATGCATGTGCAGGGAATGTCAGGGTTCGTTTTAGATTTTTCTATAATTTTTAACAGCTCTTTTTTAGTGGCTTCAAAACCGGTTTCGTCTTCGGTCCCTTCAACAGAATAATCTAGGATAGTACCAATTCCCGACTGGCCCAATTTTCTAACCACGGTCGTGTATTCACTTTCGTGCTCACCGCCACAAAACTGTTTAAATACGGTAGATTTGATAATGGATTTGACAGGCAACCCCATCGACAAGGTGAGTTTTGCAGCCTGTGACAGAAATTTTACCAGAAAGGGGCTTTTCGTCAGCTTAAAGATAAAATAGGATAGAAATAAATCCTTGTCCGATTTATTTTGAAACGCGATGGATGTGTCGTCAAAAGAAACGAATAGGTGTTTGTTATTGGGTTCATGAGTATCCTTCACGATAGCCTCCTATTTCTATAAGCATCGGTAGGTTACAATTAACTGAATTGTTTGGATTAGATATGATTAAAAGCCTAACTCATTAAAGGGAGAGCAAGCAACCTTCAATTCAGATCGGCAACGGTATACACAACGAAATTATCCAATAGTTCAGATTTAATATTCACGAAACGCCCCTATGCCATACTTGCAATAATTCCCGAAGTATCTGATTGTAGATTGCACATGACAGTGTTCAATATTTTGACGATATCAAAATTGTAGACTATGTGCCTGAATTCACCATATCAGCTTTGGTTATATTTCATTTGCCAACCCGTCATAGATCATAAAAAATGGGGCCCCAACCCGGGCTACATTTTTTTGCTAAAAGCGATTTCTGAATTCTACATTGTCTTAAACCGCTTCAAGCCGGGGTAAATTTTATTAAAAGCATCAATATCAACAGTAAAAATAACCAGAGGGCAATCGCTATACGGGTCTGCTTTTTGGCCCGCTCAGCCTTCCACCAGCTGTTGGGCCGGATCCCCTGGAACAAAAACATAACCACCGCTGAAATATTCAAACAGACGATATTGGTGGCCAGTATCAGAAAGGCATTGATGCTTTCAGCATAAAAACCGCTGCCAAGAAGAAGACCGAATACAACCAGCGGCGGCAGCAATGCGACCGCCACCATCACCCCGATCAGCGAGGCTGATACGCCGGCCGTTAAAGACAGCGCACCCGCTGCCCCGGATGCGGAGGCCAACACAATGTCCGAATAGCTGACCTGCAATCGTGAGACGATTTCCGGATGATTCAGCTCCACGGTGGCAAACCAGCCGATGAATACGGCAATAAGAAGGGCGAATCCCGATCCGGAAATATTGGTCAGCAATGACTTCTTAGCCAGCTTGGCGTCACCCAGTGTGGCCGCAAAAGCCATTCCCATATTGGGCCCCAGCAGCGGTGCCAGCACCATGGCCCCGATAATAATCGCCACGTTGCCCCGCAAAAGCCCGATGGCGGCCACACAGGACGCCAAAAACACCATCAGATAAAAGGTACGGCTGCCTGAAGCGATGCTTTTAATATCCTCGTAGAGCTCCTCGCGATATATCCGCTTGGAACCTATTTTGGTGGGGATTTTGGTCTTGCTTTTTTTTGAGTCCTCATCTTCTTCTAAACGGGGGATAACGGCTTCCACCGCCACAACGATAATACGAAATCCCGGCATTTGTCCGTAGCGTTTCTGCAAAAAATCAAAAACCGGCTCGGCGTTTTCAGCTTCAAGCAGCAGCTTCAATTCCCCACCGCCATCTTCACACGTCTCATATGAATCGATAATCGTAAATTGGCTCTTGACCTCTTCAAGCAGCGTGCTGCTTTTTTCCGGAAGAAAAACCTCTGCCAGTCGTAAAGCCATGAAAAGGCCTCCTAAAAATCATCGCGAACGTTGAACACCCATCCAGCTATGGATCAGATGTCTTCATGATCGCAGTTGCAATTGTCTTCTGACATAATGCATATGCAAACGGGTCATATTTTGCAACGGGCATCTGCTGAAATGCATCAAATCGTGTCTCAAATTCAAATTAAAAGCCGCTTGACAAGTCAAACGCCACATTATATAAAGACCTTTATATAAAGTATCTTATTTTATAACCTATAAGTGATCACTATGCCAAGAAAAACACAATTTACCAAAGAAGACGTTGTCACAGCCGCTTTTGAGCTGGTCAGGGAAAAAGGGTTGCCAGGGTTGTCCGCGCCGGCGGTTGCCGCAAAAATGGGCTGCTCCACCATGCCCATTTATTCCCATTTTAAAAACATGCAGGCCCTCGAAGATGCGGTCATCCAAAAAGCGTGGCGCGGGGTGATGCAATACCAGACCCAAAACTACACCGGTGATGTCTGGGTTGATCAGGCTGTTGGATGGGTCCGGTTTTCCAGAGATGAGGCCAATCTATTTCATTCTATGCTCAACAACAACAACCGAAAACTGCAATATCAAATGCAGGTCCAGCATTGGGAATACCTTGCGGGGCTTCTCGAAGGTTATGATGGTTTTAAAGACCTGGATAATTTTTTGAGTCAACGGGTCCGCTCGGCGCATGCAAAACTGACCCACGGTCTGGCCATGGCGCCGCGCATCGGCCCGGAAAAAATGATTGTTGAAGAAGACGAAATTCTTTTCAGGTATCTGACCAGCGCCACTCAGGCATTGTTGCTTGGCTATAAAGCACTCCCTCCCATGGACGAATCGTACAAGCAGTATGTGTTGGACAGGATAAAAAATTTCAAGGATGACAACTAGCAATTAAATCCCTTTAAAGTATATTGGGTGACACCGATGGTTGATTATAAGCGCAAGATAGAAAAAGGGTTTCAATATTTGGGCATCAGTGTCATTCGCTACCGTTGGGCTATTTTGCTGATGACAGTAGTGGTGGCTGGCTTGGCTGCGACCCAGCTTCCTAAACTCAGTATCGCCACTTCTGTCGAAAGCATGTTCAAGCGCCGCGATCCGATAGTTACCGATTACCAGCGGTTTCGCAGTCAATTCGGACGTGACGAAGAAATTGTGCTGCTGATCTCCTCCTCCGACATCTTTAGCCTTGAATTCCTAACCACACTCAAACAATTTCATCATGATCTGGAGAATTCACTACCGCTGTTAAAAGAGGTCCGTTCGCTGGTCAATGCGCCTTATATCGAGCCAATTGATAGTGGTGTGCGTGTGAGCAGTTTTCTCACCAAGCTGCCGCGGACAGAGGCAGAGGCGCAGCAGTACCGACAGCGTGGCCATCCCTATCCAGGATACCGGAATCTGTATTTTACCCCGGATGGCAAGCATGCCAGAGTTGTTATCAAAACGCAGGCGGTATCGGCGTTGACGGCCGATGGCCTGCGATTGCGGGGTTATGCCCGTGGGGTCCGCGGGGCAACAAAACCGCCTCCGCCTGCAGAACAGCAATCGATATCGCAGGTAGAGAATATCGCCGTCATCGGCATCGTTGATGCCGTCATCAAGCAGTACCAGGCGCCGGACTTCAGCATTGCCGTCAGCGGGACGCCGGTCTACCAGTATCATGTCGAGCCGATGGTCCGTGCTAACATGAAAAAAATGTGCATTGCGATTTTGCTCATCCCGGTTCTGTTCATGCCGATTGTGTTTGGTCGCGGCACGGGTGCTTATCTGCCCCAGGTGACGGCCATTTTAGGCCTGATGGTTGCTTTAGCGTTGATGGTGTTGTTCTCGGTTCGCCTCAGCCTGACCTCGTCTATGTTGCCTTCCATCCTGTTGTCCATTGGCCTGACTGCTCCAATTCATTTCCTGGTGGTCTATTACAAGTACCAAAAGCGGGTCGGGAAATTCCGGGGCATTATCGCCACGATGAAGCATTCCGGTTTTCCGATCACCATGACCAGTTTCACAACAGCGGCGGGATTGCTGTCATTTTCCTTCTCGGATATCGTACCGATAGCCCATTTAGTGAATTTCACAATCGTTGGAATTCTCATCATCCTGGTATTTACGCTCGTTACCCTGCCGGCACTCCTCTCCATAATGCAGGTGGTTGCGGGGGTCAAAAAGGGTGAAGCCAATTATGAGGCTTCCATTTTCAACCGAACCTTGTTGGCGTTAGGTCGCCTCGGGGTTACCCGGCCGTACCTCGTTTTGATTCTGTTCCTGACGGGTATCCTTGCAGTGGGATTCAGCATCCCCCGGCTTCATTTTTCACACAACCCGCTGCATTATTTCACTGAAGATTCCGATTTCATGCGGCAGGTCCGATTAATTGAAGCCCGGACCGGTGGATTTCGGGCGCTGGAAATACTGATCGACACACAGCAGGAGCGGGGAATCATCGACCCCGGCCTGCTCAAGGCCATTGAGCAGTTGGATACCTACCTGAATTCGCAGATGGACATACAGGGGCGCGCTTATGTTGGCAGAACCCGATCTATCGCTAATCTCTTCAAGGAAATTTCCTGTGCATCATCAGGACAGGATCAGACCAATTGCCTGATTCCTGAAGAAGAACCGGTCCTGGCAGAGCAATTTGATCACATCAAACGCATTGCCCCTGATGCGTTACGAAAATACACGGATGAGGATTTGCGCATCGGTCGGTTGACCGCCATGATGTACTGGCGGGATGCTGCCCATGATGTTGATTTCATCGCACGGGTGCGGCAAAAGGCAGCAACTTTGTTCGGCTCCGGTGTCAACTTGGCGGTAACCGGCGTTGCGGCCATCAATTCCGGAATCATTAATACGATGATGAAAAGCCTGGCCATCGGTTACAGCACGGGATTCCTGCTGATTACGGCATTAATGATCGTGGCCGTTGGAGATGTGCGCATGGGGCTGTTAGCCATGATTCCCAATCTGTTGCCGATTGTCATTGCGCTGGGCGTTATGGGATATCTGAACATCCCCTTGAATACCTACAACCTGATTGGCGGCAGTATCCTCATCGGAGTGGCTGTAGATGACACCATCCATTTTTTTCATAATTTCCGCAGGTACTACCTGAAATCCGGCGATATCAATTTTGCTGTGAGCGAGACGTTAAGATCAGCAGGCCGCGCCCTGCTGGCAACGACACTGATTCTGGTTGCCAGTTTCTGGATGCGGCTGTTCAGTGACCTGAAAGTGGTCGCGGATTTCGGATTGGTGCTGGGCATTGCGTTACTGGCGGCCTTTCTGGCCGATGTATTGCTCGCGCCAGCCCTTTTGCGGGTCTTTTATGGAGCTGGGCAGATGGATTCTGTCAAACGATTTGATGTTCAGAAGGCGCAGAACATATGATACTTAAAAAACGCATCCTCAAACATATGGTTCTTTACCTGGTCTGTCTTGCAGTCTCAACAGCGGCATTTTACGCTTTCATTGTTGTTTATGCTCAAAAGACATTTTATTTGAGCGATAAACAATGGCATCCGGCGGAAGCGGAATCGCAGGGCATCGACCCGAACCTTTTAAACAAAGCATTTAACTATGTTGACACGCGGCTACCCACTGCTCGAAGCCTGTTGCTGCTTCGCAACGGCAAGACGGTCGCCGAAAAATACTATTGGCTCGGTGGTCCCAAGGAGACAGATTACCTGCATTCCCTGAATCTGCCGCTCCTGCAGATATTGATCGGTATCGCCATTGATCAACAATTGATCCAGGGCCCGCAGCAACCACTAGCTGCTTTTTTCCAAAAACATCTGACGCAAAACCTACCGGATGGTACAGCATCGATGACGTTAAGCCGCCTGCTAAGGTCACAGGCACCACTGCTTTGGGGAGCCGGAAGCCCGGATTATTGGGATTTGTTTTACGCAGAAGATAAAATTGAGGCCAGTCTGCGACTCATTTCCCGGCAACAGACAAATATCCAACCGGCGACAAACTTTGCCGCAGCGTATTTGTTGAGCCAAGTGATTGAACAGGTATCCGGCCAGAGCGTATTCAATTTTGCTGACCGTTATCTGTTCCAACCTCTGGGCATAACAACCTACGCAGCCGACGATGACGACCTGCCACGCGATCCAATGGTCGGATTTCAGCTCAAGGCACTGGATCTTGCCAAGATCGGCTATCTTCTGACCCAGGAAGGGATTTGGGAGGATCAGCGAATCGTTTCTAAGGATTGGGTCCGCTGGTTGTTTTCCAGGGTTCCTCACGCTGAACTTAACGACACTCCGGGGGGCAGCTGGGCTAAGACAAAAATCCAGGGACAGGAGAGTCTGGTGGCGCGCGGAGATGGGGGGCAATATCTTGTCCTGGTTCCGGGTTTGCATGTGGTGGTGGTCACAACATCAACGAGCCGTTTTGCACTACCACAGGATAATGGGCATGACCGACTTCTGCAGCTG
>JAAUXU010085471.1_pt1 | contig 36046 bp, 29 predicted proteins | sample 7278151 | NCBI WGS metagenome assembly JAAUXU01 (sample SAMN14350113, study PRJNA611818) | marine sediment metagenome | isolation source: surface marine sediment (1.8m) | place: French Polynesia: Moorea | collected 2018-08 | reverse complement strand
TCTCTCTCTCTCTCTCTCTCTCTCTCTCTCTCTCTCTCTCTCTCTCTGTACGCATTTTAGCTCGCCAGTTCTTGGATAGGAAAATCCAACTGGCATTCAGTCAAGTTGACCAAAGATAAGCTTTTTGGGGCCTCTACAGAAAGAGAGAAACAATTACGAGATCTGGTTTCATCAACCAGAAACTTTCTGGTGCCCAACAGAGGCAAAGAGTCATTGCCTTGTTTTAAAGGAGTGCAATTGGTGCACATCAAACTTGACTGCCAAGCCAGTCAGTCACTGGTTCTGTATGAACTAGGGGAAGTTCCCTCACAGTACATGGAATACAAACCTGAAAGTTTTGGGAAAGCCTCATCTGAGCTCGTACCTGATTTTACTCATGATGAGCTTGACGAAGTGCTGCAAAAAGCAACATTGGAGACAGAGAAATTGTCCCTTGATCAAATTCAGTTTTTGCCCCAACCAAAGCGTAGAATGGGAACGACCTAAGCTACGTCCACCTTAGTTATTTCATTTCTCATCTTTTGTTTAGTTGCAATATGTGTACGTGATAAGAGGACTCAGTACACTGACACTGAAGATTAAGATGTGACATTGTTCATCATGAAGTACATGTTGTATGCTAAATGTGATGCATTGCGTGCTGGGTCTCTGAAGCAAGGCTTTCTTGCCTACTTAGGCAATAAAACGTAGCACTGTAAAATGCTACACTCAGCTGAAGTATAAAGAGACAAGTAGATTTCTGCAGTCCTTCGCCTGTCTGTTTGACCCCGTTGTAATTTGACGGTTGTCATTGTATTGCACGAGTCTGAGCTGATGAGAAACATCATCGTTATGTCGGTAATATTATGTCTGTCCAGATTTTTTGTGAAGCAGTCTTTAAAAGCAACTACAGCATGTCTCAATACTGGTGGCAAACAAAGGCGGATATCTGGCCGTGAACCAGGCTTGTGCATGAGGTTAAAGTTTTCAGAATTTTGGAAAATTTAGAACCGAAGGAGTTATTTCAGAAATGATTTTAAAATCAGAACCGAAGCAGGGCTTAAAATTTCCGGAATTTTGATTTCGAAATCAAAACAGAAAGTCTACAGCAAAGCTGAAGCAGAATATTGTCGATCTAGCCAGTCAGCATTGAAATGTTTAATTATTTATTTGGCAGGGGGCGCAATCACAGAAGTGAGCCAGAGCTGGCGCCAGCAGCTGGACCAGCATTTACCAAGGGTAGCAAAACGCACGCAAGGTCAGAAGCCATTTCAGGACTTCTCTTTGGCAGCTCTTACCGAATTTAATGAAAATTCCGAATATCCGATTCCGAAAGTGCTGCTTTCGATTCCGCATATTCGCAAGCGTAATAACATACATTTCCGACGTGAACCAGAGAACTCTGAGCCAGTGTTACCAACAGATCCTGTACCTTATGAGGACCCGATTGGGACACGCATTTCGGTTGAGGCTTTCTCTCCTGATCAATCCTTGTACGTGAGTCTCTTCCATTTCAAGACCAGGTTTTTCGCCTGTTGAACCACGCCAGCCTTTACGCAGCTGTCGTTGAAGCGCACCCGCGGGTACAACGTCCTACACACGCCGGGAACTTTGAAGTGCTGGCTGACCAAAGTGAGGCGTGATCCCCATTTGTTGCGCTAGGTATCGGTTCGTTTGGCACCTGCCATGGGAATGAACAAGACAACGAACTCTTCTAAATTTCGGTTTGAAGTGTGCCTGTTGCGGAAAATTAGGAGCTCAACATTTGATGCCGATGCATTTGAGACATGTTGCATTAGTCGATTTATGTTCCTTTTCACTCACACGTGTGATAAAGTCGACTTGAGCATTGCTAGACTTGAGGTCTCCAAGATGGATTCCCCATTCACAGAGCTTTCTGTGCCCTCAGGCCACCCCTCTCAAGTATGCAATACTTAAGGTCAGACACAGCGCCATATATCAAAAGCTTGATCACGATTTTCGGTTTAAAGGCATCCTTATTTTTTGTGATCTCCCTCCGGGTATCATTCAGCTGTGGTTATGTTTTTGAGGGAGGAAGCAAAACTTTTCATAGTTTTTATGAAGCGACGGTGAATTCATGTGTCTACTTGGAACTGTCGAAGTCAAGGTTGTGAAGAAATAAAGTGAAGTTTCTCTCATTTTCTGTGACAATTGCTATTCAACAGACAATTTTCCCAACAACGGCGCTGTTATGAATTTAACTTTCCCAAAATGAATCCTTTGCCAAGAAGCTGGAACAGAAATGTGTGCACTAGATCGTCAGTATCAAGTAGGAAGGGTCCCCAGTGGAGATGAGGCTTGCGGACATGACTGTTGTGCTGCTGTCCAACGTAGAAGCCAGCGGGAGAGAAATGAAGCCTTCTGCGAAAAAGTTGCAATTCTCCCAAAACGAAAATGGGACAAAAGCCTCAGCCAGTGGACACTCATTGGGAATTGACTATTCATAAAATTTAGATAAAGTGATTCTAGTGTGATGTGACACTCTGTTAGGCTTAACTACTGTAATTTCCTGAAGGATGTTTCACTCCGGAACTGTTCGGGCACTGGCACCAGACTAATTTGAAACTTAATCTGATAATTCTTCAGCTACGGAAATGAACTTAAGAAATTTACATTCATTTCCATTCGCCAAATTCTTTTAACCTTTTGACACATCTTCTTTCTGTTCTTCTTTCTTGCTTGCTTTCCATCAGCGTATGTACGAAATGTCCTAAGTAAATGCTTCGATTTGGCAGCAAACAAAGACGTGCTGTTATTCCACCATGAAGAAATGTCATAGAGGTATTTGGAGCCGTCAAAAAAGCTCTCCAAGATTGATTTGTGGGCTCAATGGTTGGGTTGGAGCCAAGAAAAACCTTCTTGATCATCTATTGTACCAAGTTCTTTACGTTGTCACTGAACTAAATTTGAAAAAAATTCTGCAGGTCTTTTTCTTAGTGGTTACATAAAATTCCCAAGCAGAACTATCGTCAGAGTTGTCTATAACAGTAATAGCACGGGCTCTTAAAAAAAAGTCGGACTGCCGAAATTTCGGGCTCGGGGTCCTCAGCCAGATTCCATTCCAACTGTGGGACTTTTGCATTTGCCCTTTTCATCCTTTCAGCTTTCGCACCTTTCGCAACCAAATATGAAAACACAGTTTCCTTCCTTTCCCCAGTGCAGCTGCTTAAGGAAATTATATTGTGTCTTTAAAGATAAGCACGATGGGAGGAGAAAATTCGTTTGTCCAGTGTTCATGCACACAAATAGTATGCGCACTTGTTTAGCTTCATCGATTTGCTATATATGGATGCACACAAGCAAGAAACGGACCCAGCGGGGAAGAGAACAAAGTGTTTGTGAAAGCTCTGGAGAGTCCCCTGAGTGGACCTGCCACATTTGGACATGTTAAGCACACTTTTGAGCAGACGTACTAGGTGGATCAAAAACGGTACACACGGCTTTAAACTTGTCAGCCTCGATCATGATGAACATGAGCAAAAAAAGTCTGCTTTGATGCGATTTATAGGGATTCCAGCTAGTCTTCCAAGACGAATTCATGGTCCAATTGACCAATGTGTGGCCAAGACAAACTTTGACTGAAACCAGCAGACTGAATAATGGTCACAAATAGAAAAATAAGATTGCTCCTGTACGTGAACTTCAGCCTACTCCACTTTTATAATTTTCGCTTGTTTCACTCCAGCTACCTTCAGTCCGGCAGCTACCCCGTGGTGAGTCCAAAAAACGGCCGCTTTCCAGAGAACATGAAGCCGCTCGGCAGGTTCCATAACCTCACTTTCAACCCCGAGAACGGCGAGCACAGCCTCCTCGTGACGGGGCCGCTACCGGGACACTGGTTCATGCTGGCGCACTCCACCGATAGGAAGGACCTGGGATTTGCTCAAGAGGTGAGTGAGCAAGGCGGTAAATTGCAAACATGGAACAGTAAAATCTGCTTATTGAGAGGAAAGAGGAAACCTCAGAAGGCTCTGCCAAAGTCCATCGACTCCTTGTCATTGCAAAACAGTAAACCCAACTTTAGAACTACTATTTATTCATAAAGTTTGAAATGTGGACGTGCAAATGCGTCTCTTTTGAAAACTAACCTCCTAAAAAGCAAAAATTCATTCTGTGCTATGAAAAAGTTACTTTAATAAACGAAGCCCGAAACAGCTGTTCTTACAGTCTGTCGTAAAGGTCAGCACATTGAGCAAGGCCAAGAGCCTTGTTCTCCACCTTTCTTTTTAGATGTAACAAAGTTTTGCGTTATTTGCTCTCAAATTTCGCAAGATATACTTATTTTGCCGTCCCCCACGCACCCAAGTAGATCCAGCTTGGACTCTTCCTTCTGCTGTTTTTCTTGGCCACGACGGAGTCTAAAACAGCCCCAGGCGACACACGGGGGACGCAAAGACGCGGAGAAACTTCTAAGTCAAAGCTTCCTTCTACTTTTGTGTAGTTGTGGTGGCAGGACTCGGAATCGGAAAGGGCCAACTCGAGTCAAGTCACGCCTCAAGGATGAATTGCCTAAGGTTACAGCAAAATTTCTTCACTCCAGTTACCCTTGCGTAGATTTGTTTTTTAGTGTGTAATTTTGGCTCTGGGAAAAAGCCACTAGGTATGGGTACCCCCTTGGGCATTTTTTTTAACTCGAGTAGGATGAATTGAGTCTGAATCGACTCGCAACTCACTTCGGTTGACTCCAGTTGATTCCTGGCAAAGTTTGCCAGATTCTGCCCAGACACATGTTGCACATGCAGGAGTACACACAGTAGTAGTGGTGGGTACAAGTTGATTAACTTTCCCTTAAGTTGAGACTCGCAGCTGATTTGGACTCACTCGACTCAACTCATGGGGTCGACTAATGCCCATCACTACTACTGTGTGCACTCATATGCAGCACATGTCCAAGCACAATTGACAAAATTCCCATGGATCAAGTTGAGTCAATCAAAATTAGATGTGAGTTAAATCAACCCATTCATTTGATTCAATTTCAAAAAATGCAAAAAGCCGATAGTCCAAATGGGTACAAATTAGACGTGTGTTCAAAGCCCAAAATCCAAGACAAAGCGAGGGAGTGAAGTGAAAGGGAGACAAGAACTTTTGTTGCAAGTGGACTTGACTCAACCCGACTTGAATCAACTTGGCAGATTCTAATTCCACCTTAAGACTTGCCTTGAGTCGAGTTACTTGACTCCGATTCCAATTCGTAGCCACTTCCTACCCCAGGGTAAAGTGACTTGGCTTGCACGTCCTGTATGAAAATCCGATAGCTTTGATGGCCAGAGTCGCAGTCTACATTGACCATGCCGACCACTGCCTTCCAGCCACGAAGAGCATAACATGAGCATTTATTGAATGAACTGGATCTCCTTGCAGTCACTGTCACCCCGCTGCTCCATCTGGCTGCGCACCGAAGTCGAGTACCACGTCGACAAGAACATCATCCAGTTGTTCCCTGAGAAGCACAACCACGAAAAGTTGCTTCTCTACCACAACATTGGAAGGCCGCAAACCTACAGGTTTGTTGTAGCATGAACGTTCCGAGTACTGATAAGCTAAAGACCCGGTTAACTCCGACGGCAGATTCTACACTGGTGACTCCGTGTGGTCGGCTTCTGTCACGTTGACCAAGTGTCGGGTGAAGCCCGACCCTTTGTCGCCTCGTTCGTCTCGGGTGGGCTCGAGTTCGTCGGACGCGTGCCCCATCAGGATAAGTGTGGCCCCCAGGAGGCCGCCGGACACCTTGGACCCAAAGACCAGGTAAGCAGTGGTGTCGCGCCGAGACTATATGCACGTGTGACCATTTGTGTCCTCACGTCAACAGGAAACGAGACTGCCTAAAGGATTCTGTCGGCTCTGGCTGTGACCTCAAGCTGTTCCCCGAGGAGAATTCCTGGCACTACATCACCATCACGCCTACCAGGACAGATCGCAGGATCGAGTTTGCTATCAACGTCAAGATCACTGGTAGGCTTGACAACTTAAACTCTTCCTTTCCATACTTAAACGTCTTTTCTGTAGACTGTCCTCATCCCACGAACAAGATCAATTACTTGCTGGTGAACAAGATCAACCCGCACGAAGTATGCAGCGACGTGACCAAGAACACTGGATCAGCCATCCAGTTGCTTTTCCCGCCATACCAGGCAAAGTTGGATGAGAGTAATCTGTACAGAAAATGTGGCCAAAGGTGAGTCAGGTTATTGGGACACATAGGTTTTCATTTGCACGGTACTAGAATAAAAAAATGACGAAATTATCCACTTTTTTCACACGTTAGTACTACTCATATTTTATTGATTTTTGGCGTGTTTGGCCAGGCAACTTTGATGAAAGATAAGGCTCATCATTTTGTGCTGAAAGTTCACATTTTCCCTCATCTAAGGAAATCTTCTGCCCATGTCTGGTAAAGTCCTCGAGAATGTTGGAGACTCATTATAGTGTGCCCTTAAACAGCAAAGGCAGCTTAGTCACATCTAAGACTTTGCCGGTGGCAGAACTACACTCAAAAAAATTCGTCAGTTTGCTCCAGGATACTTATCAGCAACAATAGCCAACAACTTATGCATTGCCTGTAGGACAGTTCACAAGCCTAAGCATCATCAAAGTGGTGTCATCGAAAAGACCACTGGCAGCAACTTCAGCTGCTCTTATTCGCGCATACAATTTTTGAAACGGACTTATTGCCAACATTGAGTGGATTGGAACTTGTGGGAAACCCATAGCAAACTGTGTTACGTCCACCTCTTTCAGGATCCGCCTGGTCCGCTACACCTTGCCGGGTGTGTTCATGTTCGAGTACCAGCTGCCCTCCCCCTCAGGTCTTCCCTTCTTCAACTCCTCCTCCACTTCTCCTTCTTCCCTTATGGCGTTGGAACTGGAGAATGACGTCCCCAGCGTGCTTCAGTTCCCCGTGGGCGTAAACGACATCGGGGGGTCGCTCGTTGTCGAGCTCGGTATCAACAACGGCAGGGTGAGGAAGGAGTAGCTTGTGTTGCGCGGATGGATGTCAGTACATAGCGTATAGTGCTACGCATAATACTACATTACAAATAAACAACAGTAGTCACAGGAAATCACTTTAAATGTTAGAACAGGAGCCAAAGCAGCAATCGATATGAAATATTGAGTCATATACCGTAATTAACAGTACATTACCGCTGGGTATTGCAGGCCACTAAGTCTTGCCGTTTGGCATGGCAGCCAGAGAGCCTCATCACCTCCTGAGGCCGCAAGGCTGAAGGAGATCATGAAGATCAAGGGCCATGCCAGGCAAGGGTAGTATTTGCCACATGCACAGCGAGATGTGACATTTAATTCCATTTGTTTTACAATGAAGCTTACTTTTCTAAATTTAGGTTTTTGCTAATGCAAGGGTGATTTTTTTTTTCTGGGAGGACCTTGGAGGGTCAAGCCTCTGCCTGCCCTTCCTTCCACTTCGTGCCAATTCTGCCCTTTGTCCCGACTGCCACGCAGCTCTTAATTCCATCCCCTACCCACTTCATCTATAGCCCGTGAGCTGCAAAATCCTTGGAAACTGTCAGAAATGTCAAACTACAAACCCTGGTCTGGGCAAGGCCTTTACCCCCTCTGTCAGATTTTGCAGCTGTCAGGACGTGACAACCCTCACACTACATTTGAGCCCGAAATTGCAACTTTTTTTCACTTTATCTCGCTTTTCATTCTAAAGTTTTAGTCAACACTTAGTGCGCCAAGTCATGGGGGGGGGGTGCTCTACTTTTGTCCTTCGCAGTGCGCATTACCAATAATATACTGGACGGTTGAATTACACTAGTATATATATGATCACAATTTCAGCTCTCTGGCATTCCGTCCGAGACATTTCAGCTAAAGGCTTGCTTAAGTCATGGCAAGCGTCTAATCCCCATTGTGAGCGCTCACATGGACCCCTACCAAGGGAGCAACCTCACCCCGCTGTATCCGTCGGACTTGCTGCCCTTCAACAACTTGGACGAGAGGAGTAAGGAAGAAGAGGCGTTGTGTCCTGGTGGCAGACTACTGGCCCTGAACGTGTCGGCCGCCGAAAGAATACCCAGGTTCCAGAGGGTCCTGGTGCCCTATCCGGCCGAGGGAGAGTGGTTCCTCACTCTGTTGCCCTCCTGCTCCAACGTCAATGTCAGGAGAGGCAACAAGGAGACGTGAGTTTGCGTACAGGCAGTCAAGTCGTTAGTCTCTTGTTTGTGTCACGGCTCGTCCTTCTCTTATCCAGGACCTACGATTCTGGGTTGTGCAGCCGCAACAGCACACCCGTCGTCTTCTCCATCTACTCGGACATGTGCGTTATGGGCGGCTGTGGCGGTTATGGACGTTGCTACCAGTTCTTCTCGGGCGGAAATATGTTTTCTACTTGCTCTTGCTTCGCAGGTTAGTTCATGCGCATGACCTTGGACGCATTTGTGCATACATCATACAGTACTGCATGTTCATGTACGTACATTTCAGGCTACAAAGGGTTCGGCTGCACCGACGCCAGCAAGGCCACCTCGGAGATCGACCTGTTGGCCGCGACACTCTTGCTCTGTCTGAGCAACTTGCTGTTCTTGCCGGCTGTTGGGCTCGCCATCTACAGGGGATTCTACACTGAGTCCTTTATCTACTTCGCTAACATGGTCTTTTCTACGGTAAGCGACTCAACGTGTTACGAGGTCACCACAGACGCAACAGTTAATAACAACTTTTTTCAGCTCTTTCACGCGTGCGACCAAGACGTCTTCTCCTTCTGTCTGATGAAGTACACGGTGCTGCAGTTCTGCGACTCCTACACTGCCACAATGGCCTACTGGGTCACCGTCTTGGCCATGGGAGGCCTGCCGGACCAAGCAAAGTAATTCAACTTCAACTTGTTGTGCTGTACAGCTTCATCTGTGGATAATTTCCCTTTAGGTCGCTGTTACACATGGTAGGCGCTGTCGGAGTCGCGTTGGGTATCGAGTACGACCGCACTGGGATATTCACGTTCTTGGTGCCTGGCGCGGTCGGGATCTTCATACTGTTTGCGTCATGGGTGAGTCAATTTTCGTGTTGAGAAAGCATTACCGCTGTGAAACGTACATTTTTCGTCCTAAAAATTTACGGTTTCGGCTTCGACATGACCTCCTTCAGTCTCAGTGATGATTACGGCACGACTCCTGTCATAATACGCACTCTAATCCAGCATTAATGCATGCTTTGTCTTTTTCTTTCCAGATATCTCATTGCTCAAGTGATCGCGACTGCTACCCCGGCTTCAAGTACACGTGTTGCTTCTTCTTCCCCGGCGTGGTCGTCCTGTGTGGAGGCCTCTTCTGCTTCATGTACTTAGAGGCAGAGTCCAACTATCAGTTCGTGCACTCCGCGTGGCAGGTGTCGATGGCGGTGGCCATCCTGTTCCTTCTTCCTCAGTCACCAGTGGAGCAAAGTGAGATGCAGAGCAACTTTGTGCTGGGCATGGTGCAGTAGGACTCGTGCCAGTGCTCATCCTTGTTCTTCATGACCTCATTTCGGACGGTTCATTCCTTTTACTTGCCTTGGCGGCAGTAGCAGCCCCGTTCTCACAGCTAATAAATGTCCATATGCTTATCACACCTACTCCAACTCTCATTTATTAAGAAATCAGCAAACGGGTGCAACAAGGAAAATGAACTAAAAATATAAGTCACTAGCACTTATGTGCAACCCACATCGCTGGGTAGTAAAAGTGGCAAAAATATAAAGCGCTATGAGTACGTCTGACAGACCGACATACGGCCCTCGAGCTTTATGTAATGCATCTAACTTAATTTAATCACACTTGAGCAGACGAACAAGCAAGCAATGTTTTCGTCTTCCAGACTTGGCCCATTGATTACAGCATAGGAAGGGATCTTAAGACACTGCCAGCGTTGGTCAAGTCCGCCAAGCCAGAGAGCAATTGGATGTTTAAAAAACCACTCACATTTTGTCCGCATCTCCCTAGGACGCCTATGATAACATGTTATGATATACAAGACAAGACATTTAATGTCGTATCTTAACTCTCTTACAGACGACAAGTACACGATTCTGGACGGGCGCTTGAGTGCAGCCCCACCCCCGCCCTCCTTCGCCGCCGAGTCCAGCTTCAAGCACTATACGGACGAGAATGGCGACGTCATTAACGTGACTTCTTCGTCCTCGCTGCTGCCGCCACCTGACACCGTCATAGAAGTGTCACGTGCACCAAGTCTCGCCACCCTCAATGGCGGTGGAGGTGGCGGAACCCTGCCGCGGAGTACGCTCGCATCTCGTTCGCACCACGGGACATTAAAAAAAGAACCCGGATGAGATACGCTCCGGCGTGTCCACTTCGAGAAGGGCACGTCGGAGACCACGAGCATGGCCGGTAGCGCCGTCGACACCTACTCTGTTGGCGGTGGCGGCGGCGGCGGCGGCAGCACCGGCGGCGGCAGCGGCGCAGTGACTGCGGCATCTTCCGCTGCCGCAGCCACCTCGATCTCAATGACGGCAGTGACTATCACGTCACCGAAACCGCAGCCGCCGCTAGCCACGGCTGTGGCCACCCCCACGCCGCCGGCCACGTCTGCCTCAATGGCAGTCCCGACGTCAACGGTGACGACGGCGTCGGTGCCAGTGACAGAGACTGCGCCGTTAACGTCCAAAAATGAGTGAAAGTAAGCGTGGAATGACATGATGCAACGATTTTTCTATCGGTTGACAGAGACTTGTCTAAATCATAGTGAATGTGAAAATGGTTTTTCTGGATGTATAGTGAAGCCGTAATAACCTCCAGTCAGTCAAGGAATGAGACAAGAAATTCTTTCTTTTCTTTTTGACTTTTTGAATGATTTTTGGAATAATTCTGCCACATACTTCAATTGCAATGTACCAGTTCGAGGGTGGATGATGACGGCAAGTTGCACGTTGTACGGTTGCTCTGTAGTTCTACCTTGTGCAATTCTGCATATCGTATGACGTGTTGACATTTGGTTGCGGGCATGTACACAGAAGATGGATCCCAATCAAAAATGACATTTCTGTACGTACATGTAAACTTATGAGTTGTAATCATGTCATTCCACTTTTAGCTACCAACCTTGTTAGCCAAGATCATCTTCCGGTGAAGACCACGTGATTGTTGTTATGAATGCTAAATAGCTTTAGTATGAGGAATCTTTTCATAATTGTAACGCTTAAGATAATACCCAACTAGTCAGCTATTACCCGATATTATACAATGATTTGCACGTGAGGACGATTCTTCTTGATTTATTTCGACTGTGTCCAGCACGCATCTGTCGGAATATATAATAGGGATGGCACGGGAGAAGATTAAAAACTTTCAGAAAGTATAAATCAAAGAATACATATTTGGCGTGATTTTGACTCCTCGAAATGCGGACACTAGTTTCTTGCGGTAACCTTGTAGTACACCTTGGGCTCGACCTTCTCGGCCTTGGGCGCCGGCTTGTAGTACACGCGGGGCTCCGACGGTGCGGGCAGGGGCTTGTAGTAGACCTAAGGAAAAAGGGACAAAAACAAGATCAAGTTGAACTGTCGGGGCAGAAGTTACTGTGTCAATACCTTAGACGGTGGCTGGGGTGGAGGAGCAGGCTCATACTGAGGTTCAGGAGCCGGAGGAGGATAGGAAGGCTCTGGTGGAGGAGGGTAAGAAGGTTCAGGGGCAGGAGGAGGAGGATAGGAAGGCTCTGGTGGAGGAGGGTAGGAAGGCTCTGGTGGAGGAGGATAAGAAGGCTCTGGTGGAGGAGGATAAGAAGGCTCAGGAGCTGGGGCTGGAGCTGGGGCTGGAGCTGGGGCCGGTTTGTAATAAACCTGGTGACAATAAAGCTTCTTTAAAAAGACAAAAGTCTCCTATTTGGTGCTAATCTTACTTTGGGAGGCTCGGGCTTGGGCTCAGGCTGATATTTGGGCTCTGGAGCAGGTGGAGCTGGCTGGTACGAGGGTCGCGGATACGAAGGTGCAGCTTCCTCGTACTTGGCCTCTCCCTCGAAGGTGACGTCGGCTACGAAGCCACCGTAGCCGTCCACGCGGTAAGCCACCTTCTGCAGCCTGCCGTCTGGGAGCGCCACGTAGTAAGAGCCCTCGGCGTTCTTGCCTTGCCTCTGCTCCTGTTGGCCGTAGTCATTGCCGCTGTAGTCGTCCTTCACCTGCCACTCGAAGCTGTACTCAGCTTCGGGGTACGACGGCTGAGGCTTGTAGGGGGCTGGAGCGGGGGCCGGCGGAGAGTACGGAGGAGGTGGCGGCGGAGGCGGCGGTGAATTGTCGGCCACGACGACGGCCGAGACCACGGCCAAGAGCAGAAGCGCCTGCCAGTAATAGAGCATTAGGAAAGGTTTGTTTTTCAGGATGATTTTGGCAATATTACCTTCATATCGGTAAGGAAGGTACACGGAGCAGATGGGGAAGAGGGCCGGGAAAGGAAGGGTGCAGAGGGACGGGACGGGGGGGGGATGGGTGAGGGTGAGGATGAGATTAAGGGAGATGTGTCTCCTGGTGCAACAGGTCTCTTACTGGGAGGGGTACGCACGCCAACGACGCATTTATATGAACGAGCAGGCCAGCGTCACCGTTTTCCCCGGAGCGCTTTTCCGTTGACGCGCGCCCGGTTGCCTCGGGACAGGCACAACTTCGCCGTCGATTCCGCTGCACAACAAGACCAATTTTTCAGGACATCATGCAAGATTAGAGGAAGAAAATAAAGTAGTCGCAACAGGGTGTGCAAATAATCGTGGGCGTTGTTCACGATTATTTTAAAGCCCCGCCTGAAACCTACCACAAGTCCAACCAAATGCTGCTTTAGGGGAGGGCAAGAGAAAACAATTTATTCTAAGCCTGAAAGTGGACCTCAGACATAGACGACGACACCAGCTTGTCCCCTAAACCACCATAAACCAACTTTGATTTACTTTCGATTATCGGTACAAATTGCTCACATGTCCATTTTTTCACTGGGCTAATCCTGGACGAAGACGCAGGCCGCTTCAGCGCAAATATCCACGTGATCACCATGAGCCTACAGCCTGAAGGAACTCCTTGGAAAGGTGTAAATCATCTACAGGGTGTGCAACAATTACCTTGCTATCGACGTGCGCTACCTTACCTGCTGCTGCTAGCATTGATGAAGTGTGTCCTCCTGCAAGAGGATCGATTTGAGCAGGAAGTGGAGAACTGTTCCTTATTCGTAGGAATTTTCACTTACCAAACAAGGCTTCAAGTGTCATTTTAAAGTGTTGTTCAGACACAACTGGCCAGTTTCTTCTTTCAGCAAATAAAAAGTCAATCCAAGGGGAATAAGCAGGTATTGAATATTCTGTAATACAAACACATCAAGTTTCATAAGTGATTTTCTCCAAAAAAGTGTTGATGAAGATGGTTTGAAATGTCAGTGCCACTGCTTCATTTTAAAAGAATCAATCTCTCTTTTGAGAGCTACACAAGCCTCCAAGTTGACGGGTACCTAAGCATTCTGCACTAAACTGCTTCACTTTTTTAATCTCTCCGTCCCATATTTCTTGAATCATTGCAACCAATGTTGACTTGATTTTTCCTTTTCTCACTGTCATGACCAGGTATTTCTTTTCTAATAATCTCGTCATAGGCCTTGGGCCCAACAAAATTAGCTTTCCATTGGTACCAATATCGCTCCATTTAATGCTCAAACAGAAGGCATACACACCATTTTCCTTTGAAAGGAAATTCTTGTGCACCGGGTATACACAGTATATATATTCGTATTTATGTGACGCTTTTGCCCAATACAAAAGCCCCTCTGGTTTGGTAGTCACTCTTATGGCCACTTCCATAAAATGCAGCAAATCGCCAGAACGCACTGTAGATCCTGTCCCAAGAAATGGCATCTCTGACCAGAGAAGGATTACCTTGACCAAATTTGCGTGAGAGATTGCTAATATCTTGCTGTCCCTGCAATCAAAACTTCAAGACTCTTTGAGTGTAGTGGCTTCCTCCACTTGCGCCTTGGAGATTACGGTCTCAAATACAGGGAAGACCAGATTAAAGTACGTAATGATATCACAGTGAACGCATGATAAACAGCGCATTTCTTTAAGAGTAATGAAAGGTCCAGTCTCCATTGATGTTGGGCGAATGATAACTTACAATTCTAACCATTAAGTTTTGTGTCTTCCCAATTGTTGAGCCCAGCCCTTTTTTGTGCCTCGAACAAAGTACGATTGTATCCGTACTTAGATGCCTGACGACAGAGATCTGGCAGAGAATGTGGAATCTGAATTTAGTCTGCCAGAAGATGGATAACGAAAATAACCCAAGACTTACAATTTAACCAGTCGCTTTGGCACTTTTAAGGACGAAAATTGCCAGTCCTGAAAAAATATGGTGTACCCTGTAGGCACACACGTGTGTGAGCGAGCGCGCGTGCGATTGCTGCGTCTCCACAGGTCAGTTTTTTTTCTTCTCCTGTTCAAGACACTCAAGCAGGGTGGAAAATTACATATTGAGGGACGAATTCGTCGACTTCGCCTACGGCAACAGAGGCAATTTCCGCGTCTTTGCCGTACCTATTGTCTCATTCGTAATCGTCGTGGTTTTGGGCATTACGGTACCATCGCTGGGTGGGTACATATGAGGCCCCACAAGATGGGTAATCAGACGTGGCGTGGCAGCTCAGTTGTCTCAGTAACTAAGCCTTCATTCAGATTTATTCAGCTACGAACCTTGAAAAATTGAGACGAATACCTTATTCATTCTTTCTTGTGCTGTACAGGTTGACTCAGTGAAGTTGCAACTCGGTGTCTTTAGGTTTGTTAGGTTGCTCGTTGGATGGGTGACAAAACTTTTTTACAAATTCGAATTGGCTTCTTTGATAGATACCTAAGCAGGTGCGAACCCCAGCATGTTCAGCCTCCTTATGAGTTCTATGAGGGACAGATAAAGAAACCGAATGACAAAGGTCAGACCGGTCTAAACACTTTCTTATTTGACTCGTTACTCTTAAAACCAAAGTCAGCATGATTCAACATTGAAGTCAGCGTTGCCACTCCTCAAAAACGGACTTCGGTCAAAGAGAAATTAAAAGACCTCGAAATTTTCAGTTTTGATTCCACGGGAAACCCTGAATTCGTAATCAGTCCTTGTCGGTGGAATACCGACTCTGTAAATTTTTGGTCGCTGGAGGAGAAAGTTCACTAAATCGACAGCCTTCTGTACTGTATAGTATTTATTATTAGAACTCGTTATCTTGGGTGAACATTTTTAGCAATTTAGATCAAATTGCAGGCCTTCTCACTGGTTTTTCACGGCTGATTGCATCTTTATTACCAATTATCTTTAAAATTCCTCAAAACTTTATTGCTGGCTGCAATGTTTCTCCTCATTTCTCAACTTTCATAGTGTCCCTTTATTTATCTTCAATATGTTCAGGTTTTCACCCAAGCTCCGACGCCCACCTTTGTCAGAAAAATGTCCACAAAATGTCATGCCTTGAAACCATTAAAAATACCACTAGAAAACAATGATTTTAAGTCCCCCCCGCTGTGCCTGACTGAGCTACCCCCGCTCGGAGCAGTGCACGCACAGCAACCTCGACTAGCCTGCCCGCGCCAGCGCCGCGGTCTTGACACGTCCGCTCCGCCGAGTCCCTGAGTGACTCAAAATGACTCTGGCTGACTTGGAGTTCGCGAAACCGAGACCCGATCTTGCATCACTGACTTCTTTAAGTGAGGAGACGCCAGAAAACGAGACTGCTTTTGCTAGCATCACCGTAAATCTCTGAATAACACTGCACAGACTGAAAATATTGTCATTTCAAAAACCGTGCGGACACCATCGTGTGCACGGCGTGAAGACGAGGACCGAATGCGAATTCTGCTCGCATTCCTCCGTTCAACCGATTATTGGGATCCCCCGTAGCAAAGTGCAGCTTCTTCCGTCCAGTTGCTTCCATCCCCCAAGAGCTTGCGCAATTAGCGAGCAAGAGCTGAGCACATCCAACACACCTGTCCTTATGCAACCCAGAAAAAGAGAATCCCCCTCAGGGAAGGCCAAGGAGACTGTGCAAAGCTATGCATGACCGTGTGCCAAGAGCAAAAAAGAGTTTTGTGAAGACGATTTCACGCCAGTTCAATGATCAGATCGAGAGTCGATCATTTCCTCTTGATTGAATCAAGAAAGAAGTAGGCAGCAAAGGTGTCCTTGTGAGCTGAAATGGGTGGGCTTCGATCCGGGCAGGGACGAACAACAAAGCTTGTGGAGGCTGAAATGAAATAACGAGTTGATGTTCTGCAACTGCATTCTTTTTCTTAAGGAAAAAAAAAAAACAGACGACAATGATTACTGGACCCCCCACTAGTTTTCCTTCTGGCTGCTGCTGATGTTTCTTGAGGGTTTTTTTCGTTCGCCTGCGCACTTGAAATCCACCCATTCCATTCTGATTATGCTGGTTGCAGCAACCTTGGACCGTGGTCAACTTACAGTTGGCGGTGGAAGCAACGGAAGCATTTTTCGCCAGGCAAAACAAATGTTGTCGACGACGTCGGAGAACGGAAGTAGGAAGAACAGTAATGAACCAAGACAATGCACTCAATTATGCACTTGACCACGATAGAGGCAGACAGGAAGGGCCTGAGGGATCCGCACTTTACCGAAGTGCCACATCAGGCTCCGGGGAGGGAAGGCAGAGGAGCTCCGGAAGGTGGACCTGCCGCAGCCGGACATGTTGAACCCCTTTCAGAGGCACCTCCCCCTAGCGCCACAAGAGCTCGAACGCAAGTGGACTGCCAAGGGTTGCCTACAAAGGGGTTATGGGCAGGGAGGGATGCTTGAGGGTCACGTGCTGGCAGAGCCGAAAATGGCATGTCGGCGGTCTCGACGCCGCCGAACGTGGTCTCGCCATCAACAAGTAAGAATCTCATCTGAGCTGTCCTTTTCAACGTGGATGATTGACCAATTTCCGTGGATAAAAACAGGAAAAAAAAGTGAATGAAGCCAAAAAAAAAAAATCGCACCGTGAACATCATAGATAAAATAGGTGTTGAACGCTTTGGTCTTGTCCGTGAAACTTGTGGCGGAAGACAACAAAAGGGCATTGGCGTGATCTTTTATCGCCTTAAGTGATTATTGTCCTGTGTCTCGGTGAATGCATCGCTCACCGGAGCAGCTCTGACGTGAGCAAGGCTCAAAACTTGTCAGCTGCTCGAATTTTCTGCTTGTGGGGGTCGTCCAACGCTCAAAAAAGGGAGGGAAGCAGGGGAGGCCCAGAGTAAAGGCCAAGGCCACTGTCTGGAAACAACCTTCAGAATGCTCAGCAGGTGTAGATTTCGCCGATAACTTGTCCTCATTAGCTCGTTACGTGACAATTACATCAAATGTGAGTACAAATGTAAGTAAGCAGACGCGCCGAAAAAAGGATGCAGGCATGGAGGGACGCCTGATGAATGATAAGAGTGAAATGATTGACGCCGGCGCCCTTGGCAATGTTCACATTCTCAACTATCGACATTTTCTATCTGGCCTCTTCACGCACGCAAGTACGCACGCACGCACAACAGATCTACGTGCGCAAGGAGAACACATTCACAGACGAGTCCGCACTCACAAGAGCTGCACCCATACAAGAAGTACACACACACACACACACACACACATACTTGAGCTGCACGCGCACACTCAGCAATTACCTCTTGCTCCTGCAGTTACCCAATTTTTTATCTCCCTTGGCAGGTCTTCAAGCACTTGTGCGCGTGATGAGCCCAATGGAAGGGTCCAAGATAACGATCTTGGCTACATCTTTATTGTTCTCAACCTACGAATTAGAAGTCTTCCTTCACTTCCGAGACGGTCGATTTTATTCGCACAAATCATCCGCTAGCTTCTTATACCGGTTATTACTGCTTTTTTTAAAAAAAAAATCTTATGAGACTAATGCAGGACACGGGATGTTCATTTTTAGCGTTTATTGAGAATCATATTTCTTTTTTTTTCGTATCAATGCTTTACGTGGACCAACGCATGTGCAGATTGTCCCAGTGCAGAGCTTTTGCACGAGTAAGGAATTGTCATGGGACATGGAACGTTCACATTTTGTGAGAAAACTCTTCAAATCACCACAGAAATAACTTATGCTTTATGAACAGCACACATTGGCTCAGCAAAGGTACACCTACATTTATGAGATTGTCCCAGGACATGGAACGTCCACACTGTATGCTTAAACAACTTATATTGTTTTTCTTCGAGCCCATCCAGTTTTGAGTCTCCAGAATTTGTGACGAAACACCGGGGGGTGAATCAAGTTACCTTATATCAATATCGTATGTGGTATAGTACTATCTGTACAGGTTGTCTCAGTAAAGTTACACTCAACTTTTTAGGCTCATTCGGTTATGAACTTTCAAATTTTGCGACAAAACACTACAATTCATACCTGGTGTCGACAAAAATCCCGCCTGTTTTAGGCAATTCAACTTTCCACTTCAATTTTGGAAAAAAAACCGAATTTCCTAATCGAATTTCTCTTCCACGCACGAAAGTGCAGAAAATTTCTACGATCATAACACAAACCCATCAAATGAGTTAGTTCTGCGAGTGAAGACTAACAATTTGTACGTCAAAATCACTCAGGTTTAGAACCTTTATTTGACTTTTAGGAACGTGGGAGTTACATCGGATACAAGCGGCCCGAGGCAAGCGTGGCGGCAGACTTGGCAGAGGACCAGGCGAACCTGAAGGTACAGGACAGGTGTCACGTGGTCCATTACACCTCGCTTAAACTGACTTTTCTTGTCTTCTCAGGCCAAAGTTGGCATGAGTGGACATCGTTTGTGCTGAAGGCAGCGTTGCCATTCCTCAGGGTTTTTTTGCGAAAAAATTAATTGAGACCTTTTCACTTCTCCGAGCTTTGATAATGTTGAAGCAGTGCAGTTTTTGTGATGTCATGCAAATTTGGCAAGCATTTGCAGCTGCAAATCAGGTTTTGTGGCAATCGTGAGCAATGAGACCTCAGTTTGACACTGGCCTGGACGACTTTTGTTCCGCGTTTTTCCTCCTCCACAGTGGTTATCCTCGTCGTCGTCCTCGTCGTCGTCATTTTCGTATGCATAACCATAAGTTGGTGACTTTTGATCCAGTCAAACGTTCTACATTTTCGTCAATGAGCACACATTTCTGGAAGTATCTTTGTCTACAGCAAGATATGCCAACAGGTGTTGATATGTTTCAGGGGGAATTCGAAGAAGATGTAATTCACTTAGGCGAATTTCTACCTAACAGTGTTAACTCGTCAGCATAAATTAAACATCGTAGAACCTCTAAAATGACCGATAACCTAATGCAAGTAACGCTGCGATCCAAACGGTTGGTCCTGATGTCAGCAACAATACTAGAATAAGTTTTAATATAACCTACAAAGCCAATTTCACAGTCACGTAGTGTCAAGTAGGTGTTGCTCACCTGCGTAGGAGATTGCACGGTAAAATATGACTGTTAGGGTTTCACCAACAATTTTCAGAGCCCGGACTCACAAAACAACCTAGTAGATCGACAGAAACCGAGTTGAACCTTTCTTGAGACGATCTGCATTATAAGATAAGACATTCTAGCCATGACTTGTAGTATTTCCCCACCAATTTTCAAGGTTCATAAGGAATTTGACCCCAAGAAGCAGAGTTGGCTGCCGAGACAACTTACATAATTTAGTGATATGTTCTTATTGAACGAGACATTGAGTGTGCAGTCACCAATTTGTTTCATCTCACGACCTGACTAAGATTACTAACCCGACTGAGTGAAGTGCAGACATACCCTGCACTGCAACAGGCATTGACACGCAGAAAGTGAGCCATGATTTGTAGCGCTTTGTCACAAACTGATGAGGTGCACAAGTGCGTAACCAGAGGGAGAACTGAGCTGCAACCTCAACCTGCGCGGTGCAGTGCGACATGAGACATTTTGCAGTGCGTTTGTGACGAATTATGAAGGTTCATGACTCGACTTCCAGTCCAAGTCTGCCGAGCCACCCTGTAGACCTGCGCGAAGCCAAGACAGTGCCTGTCAGTCGATAGGTGCAAGGTTGATTTTCTTTGCCAGGCAATAAGAAAGGCTTCTCTAGCCTGCATTTTTGTGCTCGCTCGTCCAACGTCCAAGCAGAGGTCCAAGGTCGCCCACTGCACGCAGGTGATCAGCCAGGTTAACCAGGCCGAGAATGAGGAAACGGGGGAAAATTAGGGCTGCCTCGGCAGCAACAATGTCTTCATCTCCTTCGCGCGCGCCAAAAAGTGTTGCTCCTTGAGCAACAGCGCGGAAGCGAATTAAGTAGGCGTGTTCAGAGTCACAGCAGCTGTGACCGGTTGCAAATTCCAGGGATAAGGGCAAAAAAAAAGGTAGTCAACTTCATGCTTTGAAAACTTTTCTTTCAGCCCTCTTTAAAGTGATTGTAGTGACATCGACAGAGAGCGATCGCATTGTTTTGTCAGCTCTTGTTTCTTTTTTTTTTTTATCTCTGATGAGAATAAAAGACCGAAAATTGCAGATCAGTGATTGTGACTGATGAACTTTGTTGGCTGTGATCGATCCTTGAAGTCGCTGAGGTGTGTAATTTTGTCATAGTTGCCTCTTCAAGGGCCATTGCCTTCGAAGAGGAAGTGTTGCCTGCAACTCATTGAACAACATCATAGGCACGAGAAGGAGATCCACGGTTGCTTAATGATTAAAAGAAGTATCCCGAGGAGGAAGAGAAGAAGGCTGAACTGACTCATCTAGGACCACCACCACAGTGCGGACCAGGGCTGCCACTTGATGGGGAGTAACGTGTGGAAGCAGAACTAAGCGCGCTAGGTTGTAGGTGTAGGTGGCAACTCTAAATATCTACTCACTCCCTTTTCGTTCGCTGCTGTAAGAGTCTGGATTTTTCGAGGAAGACATTTTCTTCCTCTTCCATATTTCTCTTTAAGTAACAAAATCGGGAAATTTTATGCTGCATGAGGACTTTTGACCCACCCAGTAGGTGGGTTCAGTTTTGTCAAGCAGGGACACTTGCGCTAAAGAAGACACTTGCGCTAAAGCGATGTATAAATATGAGTGAATAAAAATTCGTATTATATTGTGGCGGCACCAAAAATCTAAAGCATATTCCAAAATTTAATACATATATGATATCTTTAAGACGGCATGGAAGCGTCGAAAGGACAGACATAAAGATGGAGGGGGAGATCGAAAAAAAAGTTACACATTTCTTTCCAACATCACCAAAGTCATAAATCTGGCACACTTGGAGAGTCATCTCGGAAATCTCATTAAATCTGAATTAACAAATCCCACCAGACCCTACCAAAATGTAAAGATAAAATGTGGATAATATGCGGTTATAGGGCAAAAAGGGGTCAAACGGACATTTGTGAGCCCTAACTCACAACTTTTTATATGCATGCGTTACTTTTAACTTTTATATGCATGCGTACTCTCCATATTACCACTATTTTATACCATCACTCAAGTCTTAGGTCAGTGAGTTGACAACTTTATTTTCGTCATCTTCGTCATCTCGTGCATTCTCGTCAGCTTTACGAATTAAAGCAGGATCGCTTAATCGCATTGTTGTACTTTTGAGATATTGTTAAACCGATACTTTTTTGCATTGCCAAAGAGTTCCAACAGTACATCCAGGTGCCTTTGGAGCACGTGTTCGTGTGTGAATTTTTAGTGCAGTGGAATCTCGATTTTGTCAAGCGCCAAAGTGCACCAAACGGAGCTGTTGCCCCTTGATCAAGATGACTCTGATGATGATGAGTGACAAGAACTGATCATGGAAGGGCAGTGATGATGACAATTTGGCTAATTCCAACCAGATCGTCACTCTTTTGCTTCGCCTCTTGTGCATTTCTACTGAACTCTAGAACTTTGCTGAATTCGTTTATGACCACCAACGTTGCTAAATGAGGAGTAGAAATTCTCACTTGAGAGAAATCAAATGAATTTCTAGGGGACAAAAACCGAGGCTGATTTTTGTGTAACTTTACTCAACTAAAATTCTTTATCCATTAGAAAAGTTTGTGAGTAGCTAAAACTCTTCCCTTACTCGAGTTTCTGTTACTAAAGTGAGATTCCCCAAATCGAGCTTCTACTGTCCTGTCTGCGACAGTTAAGACGTTCAACTGGCGGCATGAAGGAGGAATTCACTTCCGTGAGGAAGGCCCAGTGACGATTGCAACTCGCAAATTTGCTCGCGAATTTCTCAGCCAACTGTTGGCGAATCAGGAGTCAAGCAAATGGCGGCAAAATCCATCCACCCACGGCAGCTGAATTTACCCTGCCTGCAGTAGTCAGCGCCTGCCAGTCACCGTTCCGGGTTACGGACTTCCCGGAGGCTACTTTTTTTCCCTTTTTTCCTATCATTTGCCAAGATTTTTGCCTCTCCACGGGGTTATGAAGTTGCTGTAAAGGTGGTTTTATGCTCCATACACTGGTCTTTTATGTTGGTGGACGTAAAAAAAAGTATCTCCTTAATACAGCATGAATATACGTGAGTAAAATAATCTAGGTGACTGTGATAACATTTCCTTACTTGCATTCTCTATTCATTTTCGTCGCCCACAAGAATTCCGACCAGCTTTGTAAACTTTAATTATCCCCTTCAACTTCATTCAGTTCATTCACGCACGATCGTTGATGTTCAAATAAGTGACCTCACCCGAGGCAGTTTCTTATATAGGGGCATAAGAAAGGGTTCACCCAAGAAGCAACGTTAAAAGCGGCTGTCGTGCAACGTCACAGCATTACAAGCAGCTCTACGTTGCACAAGCAGTGTCATTGTCAGTCTGGCATCGGCACTTGAGCAACTTTGCATCGAGTTGCACGAGCTTTTCGTCGCGCAAGCAGCATCACTGTCGGCATAACATTCGCACTTTGCGACTGTGCGAGGAGCCTGAGCACGCTTGAGCAACATGCTACATCATAGTTGCCTGAGAATGAGCTTTATATTGCAAGAGCAACGTCACAGGCTGCGTGGTGTCAGTATCAAGCACCCATGCTGCACTGAACAATAAGTTCCCCGTTGCTCCGAGTGAGAAAGCTCATCACTGGGACTGCCAAAGGTCCTCTCTGCAAATACCGTAAATGCTGTAATCATCTTTATTAGCCTCGTTATTAGTCCCCCTATTTAATTATCCCCCAACAGAAGGAGCTGAAAAATAATCCCCCCGCTGAATTCAGCCCCGAGAAAGGAACTGGCATTACGGCTTCTTCTTAGCTCTCACGCGCAGCTTAATATTTTATTGATGCAGCAAGCTTAAGCTAAACTTACTGAGCTGAAAGAGATCATCTCCCTCTTGTCCCTCCTCCTGCTCCTTCGTAGTCATCCTGCCTGTCACTTGACTCATCAGCTGCTGTCCTGAGCAGAAGCGGAGTGTCCGGACCTTCAGGACCGATGAAGTCTTTTTACAAATGGGAAAGAGAGACCTGGAAAATCAGACCTGCCAGCTAGTGCATCTCATGATGAGGGCTAAGCAACAGATGCAACTTTGTCATGGACTGACAGGACTGAGAAAAATAATCCCCCTCTTTAATAGTCCCCACCCTCTAATTACCCCACTGCACAAGAAGGAGTTAAAAAGCAATCCTCGGGGAGGCGGTATAATTTATGCTAATATTATTGCATTTTAGCACGCATTTAAGCCCAAGGTCATAAAAGATCCATAAGCAACAGGTCAATTGAACAAATGTGCCTGTAGCAACCCTGAGACCACGATCAGAAGCGTTATCTGGAGTATTTCCTGGATTCTTTACTAAAGCTTCAGATATTGCTGGGGGAACAAGCTCATTTTGCATATTCGTCCGAAATTTTCAGGTTCGTTGTATTATTAACTATATTCTTCTTCCAGAAAGTTGCAGTCCTGCTCGTGAACCGCATATGTATGCGATTTGGTATGGATTATTACTTTTGGTTTCTATAAGAAAAGATAGTACTGTTCAAACTCCTCCGTTTTCCTAATGCAAGTAAAAGGAAGGTCAAAAATAATTGCCATTTTTGCCAGCAACTTTGCACATGCTACAATGTCTAAATTAGGATGAACGTAAATTGTTAATTTGTCTGGCATTTCTACATCCTGTGATATTGCTTTGAGCTGTGTAAAAGTTCAGTGTTCTCTTTAAGCGAAGAATTTGGTGTTGTAGCAAAAAAGCAGTTCCTACTCTCGACTTTGATTGTTAACTTGGTGTTTTGGATTTTGTCCAAGCTTCTAGTGTTACGACTCCATTCCGAGACAAATATCTGAACTGTGAGTTTTGGTTGGATTATGATGTTGACGATGCATGATCAATGCCAGTGCACGAATCCGGTGCCATGTGCTACCATGCAAAACCCAATGGTGCAGGCCAAAGGTTGCTAGGTTCTGTGAGGGGGTGAAAAAAGTGCAGCAGAGTGCGAGAGGGTGACTATTCGACAAGTAAACAAAATGCTTTGACGACGGTCGGCAAATCTTGTCTTATCCTCTCGATACTTTTGATAATGGCCATCTGGTCCGCAAAGCTCAGATTCTTCTCTCACTACTGCTGACCACAATCAGAATGACCAAGATCTGAACTGCCTTCTCTTGCTACTGCTGAGTCTGATCAGGTCCGAGGACGATCTGGTGTGCATTCTTGCACATTTTGCAGCCTTGTGTTCTTGAGTCTTGATTGCAATACATGATCAAAACCCGAGACTTGTCAGCGATGCATTTTGTTTACATGTCGAATAGTCACCCATTTGCATTCTGTCATGCTTTATTCATGCCCTCACAGAACCTAGCAACCTTTGGCCTGCACCATAGGGTTTTCCATGGTAGCACATGGCACCGGATTTCCCGGGAGTGAAACCTGGTGGAAATAATGGGCCAGGGGACTGGGCTTGTTCCATAAAAATTTCAGTCGATTTCATTAATGTTTGCCCCCTGAACAAGCCTAATTTTCAGCCTCTTTGGCATGCCTCCCTCTCCAGTTGGTCTCGATTTGAGCATTCTAGCACCAAAATGGACAGCCCCCACAATGAACCTCTGAACTGAACATTGTGCCTAAGTATTGTATCTATGTGTTCCACAAGGAAATTCCACCTCAAAATGTCCCAGTGTAGCGTGTGAGGTGAAGTCATGCTCGTGGCTAATCTTTATGCCAAGGACTGTAATGCGTCACTTCTCACAGTGCCCACGTTTGACCCTGATCATCGTGTGAAACCTCAGCACGGTGGAATAGCAGGCGTCACAGACATCCTCTCCGTTGATTAAGGCCCACACTTCGTCAGAGAGGCCCTAAAGGTTCCAAATTTGGTACAGGTTTGGCCCTCTACCTGGCCAGAATCGCCTAGTAGATGCTGTAGTCCATACATTTAGGTCTGGAGAGAAAGGGGGTCACAATCAATCGCCTTTGACAGAAAGCAAGAAATGAGTCTCAGGTTGCCGGAAAAACCCTGGAAGTTCAAATTTTGTTTTCAAAGGTTTGTCATTGCTATCAATTGCTGCCTGGTGTGCCTAAGTTTTCCTTGTGTAACCCGACACCTACTCAGAGAGTGCCAAAAATTATGCCAAACCAAATTTAACTGATACTGAGTTTCGATCGACCAATATTTTATCGTCTTTGCATGCTGTTGGAGGGACATTTGTTTCAGGACATGATTAAGCGTCAAGATGGACACCGTGACTAAAAAAAAACCCCTAGGAGACAGGGTGACAAATAGCACAGGGTAGCACCCTGTGCTAAAAAAAATGGGAGCATTTTTTAGTAGGGGGTGAGCATCATATTGACACCTAAGAATTTGTTTGGCTTAAGTCCACCTGAGGTCGAAATTGAGTTTCACTTTCAGCCTGGAGGGGGTGTTGGGCAATAGCAATTTGCGTGGAGGCGTTTCTCTGTTTGAGCAGGAAAGAGGCTGCCATGATGACAAAAACAATTTGGCTGGGAGTAAACAAATAGTGAACACATTTTACGTGGCTGGCACATTTTGGGGGCTCTGGCGCATTAATATGACGACTCCAGGATTTAATCTCAAGTAAATTCTTGGCTTTGCACCTGGATGAAAAATGATCAACGCATTGCTCCACTTGTACACGAATACATTGATGAAAAGGACAGTTTGCGGCATTCACTTGAATCGGAGGAGCGCAGATTCAAGCCAAATTACGGCATGATTCAAGCCAACTTCTCGCTGCATTCAGTGTTCGGAATCGCCTTGCAACGGGCACGAAACCTTGAATAGACAAAGTGTCAAACGTGAGTTTTTATATCCGTAGATGGCGCTATATTTTACACATCCTCGGCAATATTCTCAGGTCGGTACAAAAATAGACATGTGAGAAATAGAATAGTTGGTTTTACAGTAGCACGCATACCTTCTTTTCTTCCTGATGCAGGACCATTCATATTAGGTTACCATACCTGTACACGGCAGGCAGCAAAGAGTATTGCGTGACGTACAAAGTGAGCAAACTTTCTTTTTTCTGTGGAATTCTCAATAGACTTTTCCTCTTTATGGAGGAGGAGCAGTGAACCATGCTTTGTGTGCTTTGAGAAGCAGAAGATAAGATGAGCAATCTTTCTTACTCAAGTGTTTGTTTGATCGTCATCTTGCCACCATTTGGTGCCTGGTACAAGATTTGTATCACAGCTTCCTCAGATGAAGAAAACTCCGCTACTAACACAAACGCCGTCGAAAAGGTAGGAAAGAAAAGTTAGATGAACAGTGACGGCTTCGTGGTAATGTTTAAATGTCTCAAAGAGTTCATCGGCATGGGAGGCGGCGGCGGCGGCGGAGTGGGCAACGGCGGCGACTCCGCGGCGGGGGCCGACGACAGCCGGTCCAACGAGCCCATGATCCTGCGGTACGGCGGCTGCTGGGGCTTCTGTCGCGGTGGGCCGCCGCCGTTGGGTAAGTTGGGCGATCGCCTGGGCAAGGTGGCGGTGCAGACGGGGAACTGCGGCGGCGAGTACAGCAGCAGCGGGTTGCGGAAGAACGTGGTGGTGGAGGAAGCGTGCTGGTACACCTGCGGTGGCGCAGTCAGGCTGGGAAAGTAGCCAGAGTCGTTGCCAGAAGAGGCCAATCGGGAGCCTGCAAATAAGAATACACTGATACATATATGTACGGTACATTGTTCCAAGTAGTTGATGCTACCAATCGCTCCTGACGCCGCTGACTGCAGCTGGTGCTGCGTGTTAAGCATCGGCTCGAAGACGTCGTCCTCGAGGGTGGTGTTTGCGGCGCTCAAGCGGTTGTTGCTGCTGCTGTGTCTGGAGCAGTGACCGCCACCGAGGCCTCCCCCGCCGCCTCCTCCACTGCGGAGTGACTGTTGCTGCTGCCTGCGGGTGATCACAAAGCCCCCGTTGGGCAAAAACCGCCCCGCCGTCATCTCGGCCTCGTCGTCGCCGTCGAACGCGGCCTCGTCCCTCATGGGGAGACTCAGGCTGCGCGAAAGATCCTAAGGAGGAGAGAGAGAAGAAAGTCTCGGAAAGTCACCCGAAAGCTTGACTGACCTCACCTTGTAGTCCAATCTCGCGGACGAGGACGTGCTGTTGCTCCTCATCGGGAAGAGGTTGTTCTCGCGTGGAGGAGGTGAGTAGAAGAAGGGGTTCACCCCAGCATACTTGGTCGTCGGCGTGTACCTCTCGATGATGGCGCTCTTGTTGGAATTAGTCCGGGTAAGCAACATCTTTCCACGACCTACGTATGGCCATTGCATACATCATGCATGCATATTATAACTTACAGGTACAGCTTACAAAAAGCACCACTTTTCAGAAATTTGAAAAAAGTCGATATTCTAATAAGCAAGCAGACACAAGTATTTTTCCACTTCTTACAAGTTCTGCAAAAGTAAGCCCAAGAATGTCAACAACAAAATTTGTCAGGTTCTAAACTTTCATTTGACTCACTTCTTCTAAAGCCCAAGTGAGGATAAGTTATGCTAAGGTCAGCGTTGCCATTCTTCTTGCCCACAAAAAGTTTAGAACCTGAAACTCTTCTCCTTCGATCCCATTGGTACACCAAAAGTATAACGAGTCCCTGTCAAACCTGTACAATAGTTACATTTACTTATTGAAGCCCAATACCAACGGCACATTCTCCTACCCGTGTCTCGTCCTCCAGGACCCACTTTCGCATCTTTTTTATCTTGAGCAACCAAACTTTCGCACAGACACACCTGAATCTGTATGCAAATCCCGCGCTTTATGCTCACCAGCACGAATTGCACACCAAGGACTGTTCGTATACAGTCGCTTCGTTATCATTGCCAAGTGGGCCTTCATAAGGTGGAAGGAGGACAATTTGCTCCTTGCTTCCTACGCCATTGCAACTAAGAGGCCTCACGGTGAAGTACAGTAGTAACCAGGTTTCCTCCAGACCGTACTGCAACATTCATTTTTTCGAGAATTGACTGGGATAGTTTTAATCAGTCTGAGGCCTCGTGTACGTAGGTGGTCCTCAGGCACCAGTCCTCGGACAATATGCACATCACAACCCTAGTCAAAATGAAGTAAACATCATGCAACTGGATGCAAAGTCGTGTTTCATTGGCCATGAAATTTCCAGCCCAAGAATGAAGGCACACTGGTATTGTCCTACAAGACACTGGACAGTCAAATATAACTATGAAGTTACTTTGTAGTTGCTTTTGATAACAACACTGTGCTTGCGAGACATAAATAGGTTTCATATTTTCCACTTCCAATAAATAAGACTGGACAGTAGAGCAACAATTTCGGGTCAACAACCGTGCATTATGGCCTTATTGCTTGTCTTATACATTGTAGCGAGAGTGACGTCGACGCATGGGTTTTGGGAATAAAGCCCTGGCTTTTTTCTCTGGTGTGGGTAATATGAAACCACTTTGCATTCTGATAGTGCGATCAAGAACAGGGGCAACAGTGAGAGTGCAAGGAAGAGTGAGTACGTGAGAGCAAGAGCTAGCTAGGGCAAAAAAGTAGTTATTGTACCATATTACCCACTCTTTGGGCTGACTGGGCAGTCTGGGCTGACTGAGCAGTCCGGGCTGACTGGGCAGTCTGGGCTGGATGGACCAGATAGACTGGATTCCAGAGGCAGGAGGAGTCAAGTAATCAGTGGAACACAATACTGCCCACTCTTTGGGCTGAAGTACCTGCCCTGGCTTGAACTGAGCTGGGTTGGCCAGCAGTTTTGGCAGACTTGGCTGACTTCACCTACGGGGTGTATGAATTGTAAGGTGTTGGGTTGTGCGGTAACAAATATACATGTGAAGGACTAGTATTCACAAAACCCTTGCGTCGCAACTATATATTACCCCAAAGTAAATTTTGTGACTGCAAACAAGATCTTCGAGTCCGTGACACCTCGACTGCGACCACAACAGTCATGTCATCTCAGAATCGCGCCGCCAACGGAACTACAGAGGTCATACAGCAGCAGACCTGCAGCACCACGCAGGTTGGACTTACAAAAGGATCATTACGATTGACCAGTCCAATGTCCAACAAACAAACGTCCGCGTGGGCAAGCTCTTTACTCCGTCTTATGCATTTTTTAGCTCTCGGGTAATGACGACCCTCGGGCCATCACCAAGACTAAGGTGAGGAACAGGAACGGAAAATACTTGTTCTTTCCTCACTTGTTCCTGTTTAGGAGCGAATGTAGGGGAAGCAAAGTAAAATCATCGCAGAAAAAATTGTCGAAATTTACAAATGTCCTCTTTACGCATCAAAAGTGTTTTTCTAGCGAAAAGTTTCAATCCAGAGATTTCGTAGACACAAAAACCCACAGCACAGTGAAAACTGATAGGCCCTTTTTCTTTAAAAAAAAGTAAGGAAAAACATGCACAGTTAATCTTTGACGTGGAGAAGATTCAAGATTGATGTCTTCTCACTAAGTGTTGTTTGCAACTCACTTATTTATTGCTCTTAAGAGCCTTTGATAGGGTGAAGAACCTCAATATAGTAAAGTCATTCTTCGATTCAACATATCAAGGCTTGACTGTACTTTTCTAAAGGAAGGATTTAGGGGATAGGAACAGAAATGGAACGACTCGAGGCCTGAGGAACGAGGAACGGGAACGCGTTCCTCATTTTGAGGAACCAGTCCAATCCCTCGGTTCATGGGAATCCCCAAGATGAAAAATCGTTAAAAAGATTTAAAGAATACTTTGACGTTTGACCAAGCACGACCATCAGCGTGAGCACAGAAAAGTAATCTTTTTCTGTGTCCTTTTTTTTTTTTGCAAAGACGGTTTGTGTAGTGAAGTTAACTGATCTTTTTTGATGCGATTAAGGGGGTTTGGGCAGTGTAAGCACGAATGTGTCAACCCAGAACAACCTGCAGACAAATATATTCAACTTTACATTAAGCCGTCGTTTACTCATCTGCTCTCAGAAACGTAGCATTTGCTAGAAAAACTTGTCACACTCTTTTTGGATCACCCTGTATTTACCACAAATACGAGACTGAAAGGCTGAAAGGAGAAGTAGAATTTTTAAACTTGAGCTTTTGTAAACATGGGACTGTAGCGGCCTCACAGGTACAATTCTTACTCGAATCAGAGAGCCTGTGACTCGAGTCCACTAGCTCTGCAACTCAATCGGACTCGAGTAAGAAATTATTCATGCCCATCCAGAATGCAACACTTCCAGCGGTAGAAGGTAAGAAAAACAGGCAAAAAATAACTTTAAAGCCCAAACACATACATTTCTACACCTTGGAGGCATTTTTATGGTTACTTCTGAATACGAATAATTCATCTGTTATTAGAGGATCTTCCTCTTTCGAAACTAACAGTACCTTCCGACTCACCATTTCCGCTGTTGCCGTTGTTGTTTCTCCGCTGCTGCCTGGCCTTCATCCCTGTAACTGGCGGGGGAGACTCCTCCGACGAGAAGATCCTGTGCTTGCAACAGCAGCCTATCACCATCAGCAACAGCAGCACCAGCACCAAGATGACCGAGACGACAATGCCGACCACCAAGACTCTGGGCATTGACTCGATCTCCTCCACCAGGTTCTCCACAGCTGTGTACGAAAAAGATATCTGTTAGTGAGTGTGTGTGGGTGTGAGTGTGCTCATACTGAACCACTCATGAAGTACAGTTGCTCTGTGAACCCACAGTTCTGTACCCTCTGCAACTCGCAGCACTGCTCCAAGTACATCGAGCGCAAGTACAGCCAGAGGCTGCGCAGAAAAGTTTAGAGGAAAGTTAAGTAAAGACAAGCCTTGATTGCTGTCAAAGAGGGCGGTAATTGGACTAGGCAGTCGAAATTGATAAAAGTTCCTCCGTGATCCACAATACAGAGATTGAATTGCGCTAACGAACTTGCATTTGGGCCGATATTGACCTGTACAGTTAGACAGTTGGGTTATCACATTGGGGGGCTACAGCAGCATCGTCACGGGTGCCAGGCCTACGGGGACCGCGTCACTCACGTTAGTGACGTCGTAGCATCCAGAGCAGTTAAATTCAACCTTGTGAAAGCAAGTACAAGCAGTCAAATTGCGAATGAGCGTGGCAGCTTGAAGATCATCAACGTCAACTACCCCTGTACCGTGGAAAGGAGTCGAATGTTGCAAAGTGCCATTTTCATTATCAACGCCGTGAAGATCGCCCCCTCCCCCGCTATGATGTTGCTCTTGTTGAGGTTGTCAGTGGGGCTCGACTTAGCCAGGTTCAATCTCCACTCAAGTCAATCAAAATCTCAAGGTGTACGTACATCTGGTCTTGACGAACACTTCCTCGGGAGTCTCTGAGAGCCCCGCTTTGTTCTTTGCCCTCAGCCGGATGATGTAGCTAGTGTGCGGCCTCAGACCCTCCAAGGTGGTTGCATTGATCACACCGACGTTGGAGCCTTTTCCTGCATCAGTCGCCTCTGACTGCAATATCTTCTCTCCCGTCTTTTGGTTGAGCACCGTGATCACGAACGTCTGGTTGTGGCCGCCGTTGAACCCCGGCCGCCACGCCAACCTCACCGAGGTAGCTGCCGTCGCGACCACGCGGACTTCCGCCGGCGGGTCCGGGCGACCGGGGGGCACCACTGAAATCGTGTGCGTATCCGAACCATAAGAGTTGTTGGCCATGCAGTGAAAGAGCGTTGAATAGTGTTCGGTGCGGACATTGTCGAGCTTCAACACCGAGTCCAACGTGTCCGGCGCCACCTTCCTGGCCGCCAGCATCGACTCCCCGTGAGAGGGATCGTTGGGGTCTATCGGCCGGTCGCCCCTCAGCTCCGAGGTCGTGTGCCACGAGAAGGACGCCGGCGGTACGCACACCGTGCGACACGACAGGTATGCGGGCGAGCCACGAGGCACAGCGAACTTGCTGTGCTGAGGACTCTTGTCGATTATTGGCGGATCTGCCAATGTAGGAGACAGGAACTTCAATAATACTGAGTAATTCGTTGCTTTCCAAAATTCGTCACTCGAGGAGCAGTTGTACTTGTACTTGCACTTGTACTTACGGTGAACCACCAATCTGGTCTCTCTAGAGGCCTCTCTGCCGACAAGTCCCTTGACGCCGTTGTCGGCGCTGCACACGACCCTTCCGGCGTCATGGCGGTCCACGAAGTGAAGCAGCAGCGTCGACGTCTTCTTCACCAAGTCCACCTTCACCTCTCGCTTGCTGCTCCAGGCAGGGAAGCCACCGCGCCTGTCGGGCAGGTCCCACTGCACGGTGTCCTCAGAGAATGGGTTTGATTCCACGGAGCAGACGAACTGCGCAACCGGCGTCTGCTTCTCAACCACCGTCTGAGTGTCCGAGAGGGAAAGAATCCTACGTAGAAGAGTAAGAAGTTGTTGCATACACGTGCTGAACAAGAAACGATATTTTTTTAGTGGAGAAATCGTGAAATCTTAATTTGAATACTCGGGTACCCGAGAAATATCGTGAAAAAAACAATTTTATCAGTTAGAGAAGTGTGATTCTTATTTTTGGAAACGAAAGACTTTTCAGCGGCCATAGCATATTTATAGGCTTGTTACTGAGACAAGCACGTCGACTTTGTAATGAGCGTGCCAGCAGTTGAATGTAGTTCGTCACTGAACTGTGTGAGTGAATTTAGAAAATTCACATAAGTATAAAAAGGTATCCAGGCAGCTCAGAAGTACTTGTAAATTAGCAGTTACCTCACATGCGGGCTTGCTCAAGTAATACTCTTTTAACACAGACTTAAACCCTTCACCACGTGGTCTTGATGGGGATGATCATGAGGCTAAAATGGGCACTTCCCAGAGCAATTCTCCAAGCCAAGTGGCTCTTGACTGGTTTCTTCCTCCTCTTGCTCAGAGCCTTTTAAATCCTCGGAGTCTATATCTCCAACAGCTCAGCAAATGTAGATCAGGCAGATATTCCACAGGGTGCACAAGAATTAGCTTCCTCGTGACCTCACTATTTCAACTGTTTCAACATTGCTGAAATGGATATTCGTGCAGCTGGGTCGACTGGAGTAAGTCAGAAAGTGGAAACCTCATACTTCATTCGTAGGAAGTTTCACTTTCGAAACATAACTTTACATGTCATGTTAAATTAATTTTTAGAAGAGACACTGATCTGGGCTTCCTTGCCAGACTCTTATTACTGCCAGTACAGGCTTCAAAGATCATGGAAAACAAAATCGGCAGGAAGTGGAGGTCTCGAAGCCCGTTTATATGAACTGTTTCAAGAACTTTACTGAAGAAATCAATGTTATAAGTGCTTGTGCATTCATTCAATGTTTCAGAGTTAAATTTCCACGTCAAGTGTGTGGTGGGTATAGTCCGACGTAAGGTCCAGAGAGTTTGTCAGATTCTGAGTGCTTCTTGAGACACTAGAGCGCCTAAAGTGTACATGGTGGGAGAGGGCGCCGAGCCGGATGATGTCGACTTTTGATGTTTTTCACCACTTGTCCTCGGTAAAAATCGTTGAAACTTTCTGCTGTGGGTGCTGTGGGTACAATGGGTACTGTGGGTGCTGCCCTACTCCCTCCAGAGCTCCATGCTAAAGGGGGCATCCTCCAGACCATCCCTAGACACTCTGAATACTTCATGTGCACTACCTGGAACCATTTTCTCATCATCACCTTAAGCACAACTTTCAAGAATCACACAAGAACCTTGCTGTACGAAATCAATGAGAGGTATAAGAGTGAGAGGTTGCATGACACAAAACAGTTGACACTTTAAAACCTCTTTAGCAATGGTTTCTTAAAAAAGTTCATGTGGATGAGCTTCTCTCACTTCATGTCTATTCTGTTTCATGTCACTTGTCATGACTGTTCTGACTGCAAAAAGAACCTGACAATGAAAGTTGGCTTGTTCTTCTTTGTTTTGCTTACTCTCATAAGTAAGTACGTGTTAACTCAGAAACTTATCATGCAGCCTGGTCATGACAACATAAGCTTTCCATCATTCCAAATGTTCATCATATGATGCTCAAACAGTGGAGCCACACAGGCTCCAAGTGATGAAATACGCCTGCCATCATGACCTTTCTGCTTAAAAAAAGCCAAATTGTTGCGCAGAAACTGTTAAATTAAGAATTTACTGTCAGTTGGAGGTCTCAGTATCGTCAATAGCGCTACGGCTGTCTCTCCTGCTCGAATTAAGCAAAGAGTTACGAGGGAATCGACTCGAGGTATGTCTACTCTACCAAAGGCTACCGTCCACGAGGCCTATCAGACCTATTGCTGGACAAAGGTAGTCAGTCTGCCAGTATCTTTACTAGTACGAAGTGCTCTTTTTCCGAAGAAACGTTCCTCAAGTTCTCGGAGTTGATCGGTGGCCAATACGATAGACCTTGATCTCCTACTATAGTCCTTGACATGGAGCCCATCAGCACCACGACTACCGAGATGGGTACTTCTTTTTGAGGCACGAGCACTAGACCAAGAGGGGAACAGACATTAAACGAGTCACAACGTCCATTAATGACGTCTGTGTCCTGAATGGCACGACAATACCTCTGTGCTACTCGCAAAAACTGAAAATTATATAGTTCAATTTCAGTTCTCAATAGCTTGCGTCGTCTTTGAAAAATCGACTCTCTTCTCTTGAGCCCAGTGGCACGAGCCCTGATACGCAGTAGGCTACGGTTCCATTTGTCTAGCCTTACTTACTAAGAGCAGTTATGACGTGGATAGACGAATTCGTACAGACACCCAAACTATTATTTCCTGTAGGAAAGAAACATATTTCTCGATTTCCCGAGAAATGGCAAAAAAAATCGCCGGAATCGAGTACCTAAAAAAGGCGAGTACTCTCGAGCTATTCAATCTCGAGCTACCCGCGCATTGAGCACTGCACGGACATTCGTACGAGATAGCTCATGCTGTATACAACACCATATGATGACTGAAATGTTGCCTGAAATGTTGCCCTATTAAGCCGGGTGAGATGCTGACTTACTCTGGAGGGTAGAGGACGTCCAACCGCACGCTGACGTTGGTCTTGAAGTCGCCGTAGCTGTTGACCGCAGTGACGCTGTAGTTGCCTGCGTCGGTGCGCCTGGCGTCCCGTATCACGAGCTGATGCAGCTTCTTCTCCACGCGCTCCGAGTCATCGTTGGTGCTTAAGCCCGGCGGAAACTTCCAGAAGTACTTGATCTGCGGCGGGTTGCCCACGGCCTTGAGACTCAGCTCGGCCGTCTCCCCCTCCAGCACCGTGTATGTGTGCAGCGACGACGGGGAGAACATGGGCTTGACTGAGGAGAAAGAAAACGTGTAGCAAGAACAAATTTGAGCCAAAAAAAAACAGCTTAAAGAGGACGCATTTGGAGTAATTTGGTCTAGGGGAAGAGGCTTTTTCCCACTCCTCCTTTCAAGAAAGCCGGCGACCGCCGTTTTTTCGGATGAGAACAGATGGGCAAAGGAAGGCGAAGGGACCAAGGTAACTTTGGCAGAAACTTCTACACTTGCACCAAAAAGGACGTTTTCCTCCTCATTTTTGGTATTCTGAATTGCTCAGTTTGTGCACAGAGGAAGCGCAGAGTGAATGCGTAGCAAGAACGTGCTAGACTTTTTTTTTTGTGGGGGGGGGGGGGGGGGGGACGGGAGGTTAGGACGGCCCCCGACTTAACCAAACGGTCGTGGTGGGGCGTGGGGGGGTGGTCGGGCGGGCGGAGGGTGGGGGGGTTGTGGGGG